>Ga0213867_1000399_pt1 | contig 19752 bp, 22 predicted proteins | sample PICome_12_FD_160120 | JGI IMG/M metagenome (GOLD analysis project Ga0213867, IMG submission 160120) | Coastal seawater microbial communities near Pivers Island, North Carolina, United States - PICO540 | ecosystem: Environmental > Aquatic > Marine > Coastal | place: USA: North Carolina... | reverse complement strand
CTATACGTAGAGATGAGATTAAACAATGGATTGTATCTACAGTATACCCATCACTAGAAGAAAGCCCTGGAAAAGAAGGGTGGATATGGTTATCAGGAACGATTGTACATTATGACGCATTCTTACAGAATATTGTAGATGGATGGAAAGATGCAGACAAAAAGAAAAAGAAATACCCATGGGATTTAACCTTTATTAGAGCTATTGAAGATGGAAAGCCTGCATGGGAAGAACAGTTTCCTCTCTCTAAACTTAATCAGAAAAGACAAGAATACATAGAAGCAGGGAAAATTGACAAGTTCGCTCAAGAATATTTAAACGACGCTAGAGATGCTGCTTCTGCTTCTTTTAAAATGGATAATATACACTACCATAGTTATGACTTCCACACAGATGGACAGTTTACTTATCTGAAAGATGAAAAAGAAATGATACCTATTTACACATATATGGGAGTAGACTTAGCACATACGGCATCAAGTACATCAGACTACCAAGTAATTGTAGTGATGGGAATAGATGCAAACAAAAATAGATATGTTATAGACTATTACCATGATAAGATACCAGCATTTGATATGCCAGAGCAAATACTAAAGATGGCAAGAAAATATTCACCGATACGTAGATGTGCTGTAGAAACAGTAGGTGCACAGGAAATGGTAAGAGATATGGTAGAACGTATGGCTAGAAAAGAAAAAAGACTACTTCCTGGTATTAACAAGGGGGTAAGACCTCCACATGGTATAAAAAAAGAAGACAGGCTAGAGATGTCCTTGGGTAGTGTTATCAATTCTAAGAAGCTTTACATACGAAAAGAACACTCTGAGCTAATAGATGAAATCTTTGAATTTCCTAAAGGAAAGCATGATGACTTGCTTGACGGATTGTATTATGCAGATTTCTTTGCAAAGCCTCCTAGAAGTAAAGCTATTCAAAACGATGAGTACGAAAGACCTGATGATTTTCCTACGCAAGCACGTACAAAAATAAATTGGATGACAGGATTAAAAATATGAGATTTCGACCATTGGGCTGTTTTAAATTACAGAGGGTTATGGTATCTGAATATAAAATAGAAGATTACCTAGGCTACTTAAAAAGGGTAGAAGGGTACGCAAACAAAGTAGGGGACAAATTTTTTCCATACGATTCACCTGAAGGTGGATTAAAAACTATTGGGTATGGATACAAGCTAAAAACGCTTGAAGAACAGAATACATTTGAAAAAACAGGTTTAAGTGAAAAAGAGGTAGAAGACCTCCTATGGCATGAAGCACAAGTATCTTTATTAAAAGCAAAGAACTACTGCCTTAGCAAGAATGAAAAATGGACTAAAGTAGACGATAGGCTGAAATACGCCTTAGCTGACTTCTGTTTTAACTTGGGAGGATTAAAAAAGTTCCCAACTACTGCAAAACATTTAATGAAAAACAATGTTGAAGGTGCAATAGAGGATGACCCAGGTAGACCAGGCTTTAAGCAGTATGAGAGAGTGTTTGTAGATACAGAGGGTAAAAGACAAAAGCTTGGTAGAAATAAAGAATTTTATAATGAGTTTTTAAAACCATATATGGAGAAAGCATGAAAATAGATACACAAGGTTTAGGTAGAAGACTTTACAATTTTACCAATAAAAAAACAAAAGACTTTATGAAGAGATTTACTGTTAAATCTGAAAACGAAAGAAGACAGCAGTATAATGCTCAAAGAGATGCAGGCAAAGTAGACTATGTACCATCAAGAGGCGTAATGAAACAAGAAAAAGCTATCAAGGAAGATAGAAAACGCAGACAACAAATGAAGGTTAAATAATGTCAAAAATTCAAGAAGATTCTAAAGCAAGAGAAAATAGAGAGATTTTTCAACGATACGCTGAAGCAAGAAGAGATTGGGATGTAGAAGCTAGAGATGCGATTGATTTTACTTTAGGTAATCATTATACAGCTGAAGAATCAGAAATATTACAATCTATTGGTCAAGCTGACTTTACGATTGACAGAATTTACGCAGCCATTGATAAGTTAAAATCATTAATGACATCACGACCTGTAAAGTTTGGTGTTACTGCTAGAGAAGATTCAGACACAAAATTAGCAAATGTGTGGAGAACGTTATTAGAATATATCTATGATATATCCGATGGGCAGCATCACTTCAAACAAGCTGTACACGATTATGCTACTGCTGGTATTGGTTACTTTTATGCTTATATAGAGCCAGAAGCAGATTATGGTAGAGGTGAAGTAATGTTCACACACGTAAATCCATTTAGAGTGTACGTAGACCCTGCTTCTAGAGACAGGTATTTTAAAGATGCTGCAAATATTTTATTGTCTACAATACTAACCAAAGAACAATTATTAGATTTATACCCAGACGTAGAAGAGTTTCTACCTAATATTGAAACACACAATATGTCTGATTATTATGATGATTACCCTGACTCTCAGCAAAAGAACTCACAAAACGTGTTTACTCCTGCTGAAGTAGAAGATAAAGATTATGAAAGTACAATAGCACAACGTTATCGTATTATTGAACGTTTCAGCAAAGTTAGAGTTCCATACTACAGAGTAGCCGACCAACAAAACAATACTGAATCAATTATGAGTCAAGAAGCGTTTCAGATATTTGCTGCTGAAAATGAAGTTCAGTTTAACAATAATACATACGCTTTTGTAGAAATACCACAAACAAGAATTAAAGTTACAGCATCATTAGGGCAAGTCCTTTTATATGAAACTATATTGGACACTGATACTTATCCTATCGTTCCTATACCAAATATATGGACTAATACGCCATATCCTAAATCAGATGTGAATAAAGTTAAAGATATGCAAAGATTGCTGAATAAGCTATTCTCTCTTGCATTATCTCATGCTCAAACTTCTGCTGGTCTAAAACTATTAGTACCACAAGGAAGTGTGGAAAGTATTTCACAACTTGAGAAAGATTGGGCTAATCCTAATGCTGTAATTGAATACGACCCAAGTTTTGGAGAACCACATTTTCCTTCTCCACAACCTTTGACAAGTCAGTTCTATGCTCTTATCAATCAAGTAGAGCGTTATATTGATTTAAACTTTGGTGTTCCAGAGTTATTACAAGGATTTAAAGAAGGTGCTCCAAGCAGTGTTCGTGGAACAATGTTGTTAGCACAAATGGGAGAAGGTCGTGGTGCTTCTAAGTTGCGTGACATAGAAATGGGATTACAGCAACTTGGGAAAGTTTTATATCAAATGTCTAAAGAACATTACACATTTGAGAAGAAGTTTAGAATTGTACAACCTAATAATGACATAACACAATTTGCTATTAACAATAGAATGTATGATGATAAAACAAAAGAATTGGTCAAAATAGAAAATGATATTACTTCTGGACAGTTTGATGTTCGTGTTGTATCTGGCTCAACAATGCCAAATAACAAGCACGCTGAATATCAAATGTATTTAGAAGCATTTCAGCTAGGGTTAATTGACAGAACTGAAGCGTTAAAGAAATCGGAAATCTTTGACAAAGAAGGTGTCTTGCAGCGTACTGGAGAAATTCAGAGAGCACAGCAAGTCATAGCTCAATTACAAGACCAAATAAAAGTTCTTTCTGGAGATTTACAGACTGCCCAGAGAGAGTCTATGTCTGACAGAAAACGTGTTGAGGTTCAGAAATTTAAGACTGACCTGAATAAAGTGGTTACTGGGGCAAAGGCTCAACAGAAGGTAAATACAGAAAGAAGCAAACGTCAAGAAGAACAACAGGTGCAGGCTGGAATAAATTCATTACTGTCAGAAGATATTGGTGAACAATAAACAGCACATCGAAGGGAAATAAAATGAGTGACGAATATATAAATGAAAATGAAACTTTAGAAGGTTCTGAAACTTCTGAAAATAATGTTATAAGTGAGCCAGAGAGTCAACAGGATTTGAGTTCCGACGTACCACAAGAAGATGATGTACGTAAATTCCAGTCTATGTATGACAAAGCTCAGGCTGAGTTAGACAAGGTAAAACCAGTAGCAAAGCTATTTCAGGATAATCCTGAACTGGTAGACGTTGTTAGAAGCCACTTAACAGGGGGTAAAGGACAGGACAAAGAAATAAAGATAAATGAAGAGGAGTTTAATCCTTGGGATGCGTATACAAACCCAAACAGTAAATCCTATGCATTAAGACAGCAAGAAATTGATGACGCTGTAAGTTCTAGAATGAGTGACTATATGGGTCGCTTAGAGGCACAACGTCAAGTTGATTCTCTTAGAATGAGAGCACAGTCAGAGTTTAAGCTATCTAATAGTGATGCAGAAGAGTTTGTAGAGTTTGTAACAAAACCTAAAGACCAACTACCTCTAGACACATTGTTCAATGTATGGAATACAAATAAAAATGGTTTACCACAGTTAAATCAGAATATTGAAAGCGTAAAGCGAACACAACAACGACCAAAATCAGCTGGACTAGTTCAAGGTGGACAACCTCCTAAGAAATCTGATGAGGACAATATGTGGTCCAATATTATGAAAGCAGGTAACCCTAATTCTATACGTGGCAATATTAAAAAATAAAATCGTAAAGGGGAAATAAAATGGCAATAACAAGTGGACAACTTAAAGCAAGTAATCTTACTGCTTCCACTACAGCAACTGGTGCAGTAGGCACTGGTGTTGCTCCTGACCAAAGAAGACTGTTTAACTTCAGTGATAGAATCGCTGAATTAGCACCTGAAGAATCACCATTCTTCGTGTACTTATCAAAAACAGCTAAACTTCCTACTGACGACTCTTTGTTCCGTTATCTTGAAGATAGGTCAAAGATTAGTTATACAAGTAGAGAGTTCTTCATTAAAGGAGCTGTAGGCACTGTAGTAGCAGGTACTAACTATAATGTAACTGTGGAAACAGCTACATCAGGTGGGGCATCTGTAGACTTCCTAGTAAAAGGAATGGTAGTTGCAGTGAGAACTGTTGGATTAGCAGACACAGCAGGTTATGGAAATGCAATCTTAAGAGTAGAATCAGCAGTATCAGATAATGGTGCAGATTCTTCTTTTACAGCTAAATGTATTTCTGTATCAGGTGCGTCTGGTTCAAACAGCATAGCCGACGAAGACAGATGTCAAGTAATCGGTTCAGCATACGCAGAAGGTTCTGGTTCTCCAGACGTATTCTCAGAAAGCATTGACGATGGATTTGGATATACTCAAATCTTCAAAACTGCTGCTGAGGTTACAAACACTGCATATGCAACTCAACTTCGTGGATATTCAAACGAATTTGAAAGAGTGTTAGCTATGAAAATGAGAGAACACAAAATCGATATTGAAAGAGCTATGCTTTTTAATCAAAAAGCAAGAGTAGATGGTATTCAATATTCAGAAGGTCTAGTAGGACACATCATTAAAAACAGTACTTTTAAAGCTGGAGATGCAGCTTTAGAATATGAATCAGGTAAAGCATACGCTAAAACTTATGCTCCAGCTGAATTAACTTATGATGCACTATTAGGTGACTTTGAAGTACTATTTGACCCAGCAAGAGGTGGAAGTAACGAAAGATTAGCATTAGCTTCTCTACCAGTTATTTCTTACTTCAACAAAATGGGTGGAGCAGGATTTGCTGAGAACTCAACAAACGGCTCACAGTACAGATTAAACATGGATGAACTATCAGGACAGTTTGGTCACCAGTTAATGGAAATCAACACTATCCACGGTTCTGTATACATGGTTAAAGAACCATTGTTTAGAGGACACTCATCTGGATTAATGATGATGGCTGATATGAGTAAATTATATTACAGACCATTAGTTGGTAACGGTATTAATAGAGATACTCAAGTTATGACAAATGTACAAAGTGCAGATGAAGACTTGAGAAAAGACATGATTCTTACAGAAGCAGGTCTTGAGGTATGTTTACCAGAATCTCATTACTTAATCAACGTGGAAGGAGTATAACATGGCTAGAAATGCATATTTAGAACAAAATAGTGGTGTTAGTGACTTCAAACTAAAATACGAAGAGATTGCAGCAGCTAGAACTTTAACTGCAGCTGACTCAGGAAAAGTATTCGGAATCAATCAGGCATCTGCCTATGAGATTACTTTACCTTTAGCAGCTACAGCAGGTGCTGGTTGGAATGCTAAGCTAGTTTTATCAGTAAAAGCTGCAAACGCAGTAACTATCGCTAATGATACAGCTGAAGATACCATTATTGGTATGACAGTTGGAGCAGATGGTGGAACTGGTAATTCTACAGATTCAACAGCAGTTGATGAAATCGTATTTATTAGTGGTGCTGAATTAGGTGACACAGTTGAATTATTTTGCAACGGAGTAAATTTCTTTGCAAAAGCTGTAGCACATGATGTAGCACATATTACTATATCATAATACAACAGTATAAGCTACTGGGGAGGGCGTTTAAACGCTCTCCCAAAAGCTTAAAAGAATTTTAAAATAACAGGAGAATAAAATGGCAGATTATAGTGGAGCTAATGTAAAGATTATTATTAATGACTTAAGTGTAAAAGCAGACAGTCAGTCTGGTTCATTAGCAAATGATATTAAAACATTTGTAGCAACTCTTTCTGATAATACTATTGTATCAACAGAGGCAGTAAAGCTTGATGCAACAAGAGTGGCATACATAATTTTATATACTTAATAGATGAATTGTCAACATTGTAGTACACCAAACCCAGAAGGTATGTTTAACTGTTCTTCTTGTGGTAAACGTGCACATCCATCAAAGTGGAGTACACAGTTTGTTGTAAGAGATACTCCTATGGCTACAGCTATTAGAAAAGACCAAATTAGTTTTGGCTCTAAGAATATGGGAGACCATATAAAAGAGACGCAGAAAAAAAATGCGAAAGATAGAGAAAAGAAGATAAACTCACTTATTAAGTGGAAGTAAATTATAGGGACATAAAATGTACGCAAAGACAGTAACTAAAAAGAAGTATGGCAAGAAAAAAAAGAAAGTCAACAAAAAGAAAAAGAAGTAGTAAGCCTACTCCTAAAAATAAAGCTTTATACTCAAGGGTAAAATCAGCTGCTAAACGCAAGTTTGATGTTTACCCTTCAGCTTATGCTAACGCATGGCTAGTTAGAGAGTATAAAAAACGTGGTGGTAAGTATTAAAGATGGCTTACAGAGGTGGACTTAGAAAGTGGTTTAGTGAGAACTGGGTAGATATAGGTTCTAAGAAAAAAGGTGGTGGACATAAGAAGTGTGGTCGTAAATCTGCCAAAGGTAGTAAAAGAAAGTATCCTAAGTGTGTACCAGCTGCAAAAGCAGCAAGTATGACAGCCTCACAAAAAAAGAGTGCTGTAAGAAGAAAGAGAGCAAAAAAGCAAGGAGTAGGGGGAAAGCCTACAAATGTGCGAACATTTGCTAGAAAAAGAAATGGAAAAAAGAGAGCATAATGGCAAGACAAAGTTTTGGACCACAAGCTAGACATAGCAACGGAAAAAAGAAAACAAGACAAGGTATGAGCGTAAATACAAAGTTTGGGAATAAAATGAGTAGTAAATACTATAAGAAAAAATATAGAGGACAAGGTAAGTAATGGCTAGTTTTGAAACACAGATAGATGCATTAACAGGTTTTGGTACAGGAGATGCTACCAAACAAGGCTATATAAACGATTGGCTACAAGCTGGAGCTAGAGAAATCATTGATGTTTTACCAATGTCTAAACTGGATAGAATGTCTGAAGAAGAGTCATTTCATAGTGGAAATATAAAAACAGACACTCCAAAAGATGGTGTAAGTGTAGAAGACTCTAAAATACTTCACGTTTTAAGAGCAGAAGATATTACTGCAAGTCCTGTAGTATATCAACCATGTAGAGAAGTTCATGCTGACCAAATAGGTAGAGTTATAGATTCTAATTATATGGAATATGCTTCAGCTACAGACCCAGCATATTATGTTTCTAATAAGAAATTGTTTGTATTACCTGACCACCCTACTGCACCAACAAATAGTGGTGACGAAGATTGTAAACTAGTAAAAATTAACGAAGATAGAGCTAATCTAATTTATTCTGCCGATTCTGTAGACAACTTTCCAGCAGAAGCTAATAATGCAGTAATGTTGTTTGCAGCAAGAAATGCACTAGTAAGATTGATGAATTTAAAACATTCATCTGTATCAGCATTGAATGTAAGTGATTTATCTATATCTGCAATTGCTCCTGTAAGTCCAGCAATAACTACAGTAAGCTATTCAGCTGCTACAAATGCAGACGCTTCAAGCACAACTCAATCTACAGTATCTCTTGGAGTAACTCCAGCTAAGATAGATGTAGATACAAGTGCACCAACGTATACAAAACCAAGTCTTACATTGACTACACTAGGATTACCTGATTTAAACATAAGTGCTAGTGCACCAGCTGATATAACAGTAGATGCAGCAAGTGTAAGTTTTTCACAAGCTGTACCACAGTTTATTCCACCTGTATTGACAGTAGATATGAGTCAGTTTGAAACATTTTTAGAAACAGATGAAGATACAGAATTAGCACAATTACAGCTTGGTAGATTAAACAATGAAGTAGACCAATATCAAGCTAACATACAGAATGAAATAGCAAACTTCAATGAAAGCGTAGAAAGCTATAGAGCAGAGCTACAAAAGTCTATTAAAGATGCAGAATTGACATCTGCTAAAGAAGCACAGGAAATACAAGAATACTCTAATGATATACAAAAATATTCACAAAATGTTCAAAAAGAAGTTCAGGCATATCAACAGAGTACGCAAAAAGAATTAAGTATATACTCTACTAAAGTAAGAGCTGATATAGACAAGTTTAGAGCAGATATACAGAATGAATTAAATGAGTTCAATAAAGAGAATGTAAAGTATCAAGCTAGTATACAAGGTGAGGTACAAAAACATAACAGTGATTTACAAAGCAATATTGAGCAAGCAAGAATTGATTTAGCTAAAGCACAACAAGATGCAAGACAAGCAACACAAGTAGATATTGCTAACAAAGCACAGGACCAAGCTTTAGCATTACAAAATGCAATACAAACGATGCAATCAATTATAGCTGACAACAGCAATGAGTTATCAAAGTTTTCACAGGATATAAACTCATATAGTACGGATGTAAGTAAAGAAATACAAGAATATAATGCAAACTTACAACAGAAGGTACAAGAATTTCAGTCAGCATTACAAATAGCTACTGTAGAATACAACTGGTATGAAAAACAATATGCTATGATAAATGCACAATTTGTAGAAGCATTAAGATTGATAGGTATAGATAAATTAGAAATAGAAAAACAAAAAGAAGGTAGATAATGGCAAACGAAATTAGAGTAAACACTTCTGTACAAATTGTTAATGACAATAGTGTTGCTAACGAAGGAACTGCTGACGGAGATTATACAAATCTTAATTTAGATGTTCATGCAGCTTCAAGAACTTGGGGTGGTAAATATACAATGAATGCTGTATATACAGACGCAGACGTAGCTTATTGGGGCAATGTAGTTGTTGCAAAAGACAATGCTTCAGGAGCAGATGGAATAGATAATTCTGACTGGACAGAAGCTTCTGGTACTACAAGTGGAACTTTACCAGATACAGCTCATGTTGTAGCAGTAGAGTATGTAAGTGCTTTAGGTTCTCCTGGAACTGTAACATTAAATGTAAGTGGAGAGAACTTTGCAGTGCTAGATGAAGGGCAAGCAGTAGTAATTCCTATGGAAATGGGACAAACTCTTTCATCAATAACAATTAAATGTACAGATTATACTAATGGCACAAACGAAGCGACTGTTAATGTTATGGTAGCAGGTGTATAATGGCTGCAATAGAATTTACAGGTAAAGAGATATATAGTAGAGTGCTACAGGCAGTGCCTGATGCATCAGAAAACTATATATTAAATTTAATTAATGAAGCATTGATTGATATGGGTCAGTTTTTGCAAAAAGTAGAATATGCAGACACTGATTTAGTTCATAATCAGTTGTGGTATAATTTAGACGATGACAGAGCAATTACTGTAAACAAAGTATTTAGATGTGCTATTAAAAATGATGCAGGTGAATATATACAAATTCCTAGATTAACAAATCAGGAAATAAAACAGTTTTACAAAGAAGAATTAGCAAAGACAACATGGACAGAGGTATAACATGGCAGCAGTAAGCAGTACGTATAAAAACCCATCAACATCATTTGTATGGTGGATTGAAGGAGATAGAATAGCAATAGCTACTGATATAGGTGACGGTGGTACATCAGAAACTGCTGAAACTAAACTGAAACCAGTACAACTTAGTATACAAAATTCTTTGCAAACAGATGGAAGTACAAAAAATTTAGTAGCAGAGCCAGTAGATGCAACAGAAACTGTGATAGACGTAGATGATGGTTCAGTATTTAGTGCTTTTGATTTAATACAGATAAATAATGAAATCATGAGAATAGAAAGTATTACTGATAATGCATTAACTGTAACAAGGGGTTTCAGAGATACTACTGCAACTACACACGCTACATCAGTTACATCTTTAACTACATTGGGAGCAGCTATATCAGATAATTCTACAACAAGTGTAACTTTATCTAGCGTAGCTTTACTATCTGTAGATGATATGATTAAAGTAGGAAGCGAGGTATTAAGAGTAACAGCTATTAATACCAGCACTAATGTTATTACAGTAGTAAGAGGTCGTCATTCTTCTACTGCTGCTTCTCATAGTGACGGTGCTGCTGTTTCTAAATTTGATGACAATGGTCTTATCAAAGAGCATAATAAAATTACTAATGGTATGGTAATATCATATTATGCAGAGCCAGATAAGCTATCATCTATTACAGGTACACTAGATATAGATAATACATTACAGCCTTTGTTAATTGATTATGTAAAAGGTAAAGCTCTTATGGATGCAGCAGCTAGAGAAAATAACCCAGCTATAGCACAGATTAGAATGGCATCAGCACAACAATGTTTGGTTAATTATAAAGAAGGGCTAAGAAAATTTGGTATGAAAAAGAACGAAAAAACAGGTGGAACAAGGGGTATTGTTCCAGCTAATATGAGATGAGGAGATTATGGAAGTAGGAAAAGACAGTAAATTTACATTTAGTTTAGAAACTTTAATAAGTATATCTGTTACTATATTTATGGTAGTTGGATTATGGTTTAACCTACAAGCTGATATTCAAGAAGCTAAAGAGCTTCCTGAGCCACCAGTTAGTAGAACAGAGTATGATTTAAAAGACCAAATGATACGTAATAGTATTATGAATACTGAAGAGAAAGTAGAAAAACTTGAAGACAAGGTAGACGACATTAAAGAAGATACACGCAGTATTAATGAAACTCTACTCAATATGAATAAAAACTAGGATGAATTATGAAAAACTGGATAAGTATGTGGTTATTGGGACTTGGACTTTGTACCTCGTCGCTATACTCGCAATCAGTATCTTTGGATAGTTTCCAGCAAGTACAAGCATTAAATATACAAACCTGTTCAGTCGTACAGGTTAATGCATCTTGGAACTATCAAAATAGAGTAAAAATAGAACAGCTTGACAAGTTGTGCTTTATTGCAGAAATAGATATTGAAAACAAAACCATTGGTGCTGTTATAGCAAAAGAATGGAACATTACTGTTGTACCAACTATTATTGTGTTAAAAGAAGGTAAGGAAGTAAAAAGATTTGAACCTGGTATTAGTATGAGCTTTGATGAAAGAACTATCATTGAAGATATAAAAAAAGAAGTCAGATAATGCCAAGAAAAAAAACCAAAGCTATAAGAAAGACTACTAAAGGTAAGAACGCTAATTACAGACCTACAAAGAAAGGTGCTGGAATGACAAAGAAGGGTGTAGCTGCTTACAGAAAAGCTAACCCTGGTAGTAAATTAAAAACTGCTGTTACTGGTAAAGTAAAGAAAGGTAGCAAGGCAGCTAAGAGAAGAAAGTCTTATTGTGCAAGGTCTTTAGGACAACTAAAAAGAAGTTCTGCTAAAACTAGGAATAATCCTAATTCTAGAATAAGACAAGCACGAAGAAGATGGAAATGTTAAAGAATAGGAGATAACATGAATATAGTAATCAGTAAATTATTAACAGGCTTATTAAGTGAAAAAGTTTTGAAAGCTGTGTTAATAAAGCTTGGTGATTATTTCATCAAGAAATCAGATAATAAATTAGATGATGAAATCTGGGCTGAAGTTAAAAAAGCCCTTAAATAAATAAGGAGAGAATATGAACTGTGAATGTGGATGTGGGTGTTAATAGATGCCTAGAAGGTCATTACAATTAAATGATTTTAGTGGAGGACTTAATACCAAGTCCTCTCCTAGGGATATTGCACCCAATCAGGTCCAGTTAGCAAACAATGTATTCTTGTCTAATCCTGGATTAATTCAGTCTAGTAGCGATTCTACTGCTAAACATACAAGTGCTCCAGAAACAATGACCCACACAAAAAATGGTAATGGTGCATTTATATTTAACTCTCAATACAATATAGATACAGACGGAACAGCTACTACCCCTACGCAAATTATTGCATACCCAATAGATGATGCTAGTAACACAAACATACAATTTTTTAGAAGAGATTTTGACAGTGTTGGAAACTTTACATTTGAAGGAACAAATGCAGAGATAGACTTAGGTGTTACAGGGGCTGTAGAGCCAGTATATTATTTTGTAGATGGAGTATTGTATGTATCAGATAAACTGGTAGTAGATGGCACAAACGATTCTCAGCCAAAAAAATTAAACTACATTGAAACAGATAGATTTGGTGTCTCTATATCAGGATGGCATGATGGAAATATGCAAATTGAGACAGACACTATATTTGCTAGATTAGCAGAGACTGCATCTTTTGCTGCTATTACAGACGCTGGAGACTTTGAGGTTATACTATCAACTAACCCTTCTTTAGATTCTCAGTCATTTACAACCATAGTTAAAGATGGTGCGAGCAATAAGCTTGTAACTACAACAGACCCTGATGATGCAAATCCAGACCCTACAAATGATATTGGAATTTCTGACAAAACAATATATTTAACATTGCAAAGTGTCAATGATAATTTATCTTCAACAGATTTGAATTTTAATTCAGTATATACAACAGGTCAATTCCTTAAATCTATGATTATATATATTAATCAAGAAGCTATGAGAATCAGAGGTGTTAACTATGTAGATGGAAGTAGCACAAATGACATTGTTCAATTAATTGTAGATAGAGATGTATTTGGAACAGGTGTGCTAGAACACGCTGGAGTATCTGAGGTTCAAGTAGTTTCTTCTAGCAGTATAGCAGTAACAGGTGGTGGATGGGAATCTGGTACATACGAATTTTGTCACAGTATAGTAGACTTGCAAGATAATGAAACGTTACCACAGGCAGTTCAATCTAGTACTTTTGACATTACAGCAGGTGCATATTTTAGTGGAGTTGGTTTTAGAATAAAGTATGCTTCATGGGATGGCAGGAAGAATGAAAAAGGTGTTAGAATATTCACTAGAAAAAAAGGTGGAAACGGTAGATGGATATTATTTTTAGATGTAGACTATAGAAAAGGTGTTAGAAAAAATCTATTTGAAGAGTTTGAAGACTTTACTGACAACACATCTACATATAAACAAGTTTCATCATTAGATATTGTAAATCCATCTTTAGATACATACGAAAGTATTACTGGGTATTCTCAAGACGAAGAAAACATTACATTTGGTAGTGACGGTGGATTTAAAGCAGCAACTGTATGCTCTAGAAGAGCATGGGTTGCAAATGTAAGAAAAAATAATTTAGTACATGATGATAGAATATATTATAGTCCAGTAAATAGATTTTCTACATTCCCTGATAGTTACTTCTTAGACATCGGTATTAGCGATGGTGATTCATTTACTGCGTTACATAGCTTGGGAAATAGATTGCTAGCGTTTAAACAGAGAAAGCTTTATATAATCAATGTATCATCTACGTCAGATGCTGGATGGTATTTAGAAGCAGAATATGACGGTATGGGCTGTAGACAGCAAGAGTCAGTATGCAAGACTCCATTTGGAGTATGTTGGGCAAACGATGATGGAGTATATATATTTGATGGTTCATCTGCCCCAAAAGAATTAACATTAGTATTAGATGATGCTACATGGAGAACAAATCAACTTTCAAAAAATCCAGCTATTGGATATAATAATAAATATAAACAATTAAATGTAGTACAAGATACTGCAGCAGATACAGATGTATTTGTATATGACTTTCCTACTAAAGGATGGAGCATTACTAAATCAATAGGAAGTTCTGGTATATCAAACTTTCTACCTTCTTACGATGGACTATATTACTTAGAATATGGTGCAACAAATGGTAAAACTGTAAAGCTTTTATCAGGTGATGTAGGTACAAAATCAATAGATTTAAAAACAAAAGATATAGACTTTGGAAATCCAGGTTTAGTAAAAAGAGTAAATAGAGTATTTGTTACTGCCAAAGGCAGTGGAACTACTTTAACATTCAAATATGCCAATGACGGAGAAACAGCTTTCGCTACAGCAACAGATGCAAATCCTGGAGTTTCTTTAGGCTCAGATTATGTTACAAAAGAATATACAATAGGTAGCTCTGATAGAAATTGCCAGTCTATGGCTTTTGAATTAACATCAAATGGTTCTATAACTATTAATGATATAAATATAGATTACAGACAAACTAATAAGAGACCTCCTTTATAATGCCAAAATCTGGTGAACATAGAGTTAATACTATTGACTCTTTCTTTAGAGTCAGACCATCTTCTAAGAACCTAAGAGACGGAGAATCTGTATCTTTTCTTGAAGACGGAAAGCTCATAAAGCAAGAAAAAAGAAACGGCGTAGTATACGAAACAAAGTATTCAGAACAAGGGAAAACCGAAACACTATCTGCAGGAACAACTACAACTATTATACAAGGTTCTTCTCAGTCTGGAGATATAACATCTGTAACTGCTGGAACTGGTTTAACTGGTGGAGGTAACTCTGGACCTATAACTTTAGATGTAGTTGGTGGTACAGGTATTACTGCTAATGCAAATGATATAGCTATAGATTCTACAGTAGCAACTCTTACAGGCACACAAACTCTTACTAATAAAACTTTAACAAGTCCAGTAATTAATACTGGAGTTAGTGGTAGTGCTATACTAGACTCCGATACAATGTCAGGAGTTAGTGCTACTACATTATCAAGTTCAGAATCTATTAAAGCTTATGTAGATACCGAAGTAGCAGGGTTAGTAGATTCAGCACCTGACAATCTTAATACTTTAAATGAGTTAGCTGCTGCATTAGATGACAATGCAGACATTTTAGATACTTTACTAGTAAAGTCTTCTAATCTATCAGACCTAACAAATGCATCAACTGCAAGAAGCAATTTAGGATTAGGAAGCTTAGCAGAATTAAATACAATTAATGGTGCTCTTTGGAGTGGTACAGATTTAGCAATAGCCAATGGTGGTACTGGTGCAAGTACACCATTAGTAGCAAGAGAAAATTTAGGATTAGAAATAGGACTTGATGTGCAAGCTCATGATGCAGGACTATTATCTATAGCAACTCTTACAACTTCAGCCAATAAAATGATTTATACTACTGCATCAGATACTTATGCTGTGACTGATTTAACTTCTACTGCAAGAACTTTATTAGACGATACAAGCACTACTGCTATGAGAGCCACTTTAGGATTAGGCGATGGTGCTGTTTTAAATACTGCAGCCGTGTCAAATGGTGCTACAACTTTGGCTACTGGTAATGCTATTTATGACCATGTGACTACAAGAATAAGTGGTAAAGTAGATACAAGCGGTAGTCCTGTTGCTCAGGAATATGCAAGATTTACAGATAGTAATACCATAGAAGGTAGAAGCTATGCAGGAGTAAGAAGTGATTTAGGATTAGTAATTGGTACTAATGTATTAGCATATAATGCTGACTTGCAAACTATTGCAGGTTTAAATCCAACAGTGTCTGAAAATGGTAAAGTATTATCTTGGAACGAAGGCAACGAAACTTATGAATTTTCTGATAAGCTATCACCTAATGGCTCAACAGCAAATGGATTACTAACTTACAATACTGCTACACTAGCAGATGTAGAGTCTGCTCTTACTTTTGATGGAACTTTATTGCACATATCAAAAGAAACATCAACTACTGGCACAACAGGAACTACATTATTAAAACTAACTAATGATGTGGGTATTGATTTATCTCAGCAAAAAACATTTGTAGACTTTACTTTTCTTGATGACAATTCAAATGAAACACCACAAGTAAGAATTGGTGCAGAAGTAGGACAGAATGCAGATGCTAATTCATTAGAAAAAGAAGGTAGTGGTGCATTTGTAGTTTATACTAATAATGCAGATACAGGTAGTGGAGATGCAGGTGCATCTTTAGCAGAAAGAATGAGAGTAGATTATCAAGGATATGTCGGAATTAATACAGCAAATCCAACATATGAGCTTGAAGTCGCAGGAGATATTGGAGTAGACCATGTAATTTATCATAATGATGATAGTAACACTTATATTCAATTTACCAATGATAGAATTAGACTTTTTGCTAATGGTTTAAAAATAGATACAGATGTTGATTATGTACCAAGCACAAGAAGTATAACACCAGTATCTTTAAGAGGTATTTCAGGTGGTGGAGATTTAAGTGCTGATAGAACAATAGAATTAAGTTCATCTCAATTAGCATCTGTTGCACTTACTACAAGTGACCAATTAATATTGTTTGATGCGAGTGATAGTGATATTCCTAAAAGATTTTCTGCACAAGATATATTTGATACTATATCAGGTGCTGTTACTTCATACACTAATACTGGAGATAATAGAGTATTAACTTCTGGTGGTGGTACTACTATTAATGGAGAAGCTAATCTTACTTTTGATGAAAGCACCTTAGCATTAACTGGAGATTTCAATGTAGGTAGTGGAGATTTCTTTGTAGATGATAGTGCAGGACGAGTCGGTATAGGAACTCAGACACCACAAAAACAATTAGATATAACTTCAAGCAGTGTTGCAACACAACAATTAAAAGGTGCTGGTACTTCTAATTATGCAGGTAGTCAATTTAGTATGTTTGCAGGAACTACAAGTAATGTATTTAATTCTGTAATGTTTGCTATGGATAGAAGAACTGATGGTGTAGGTGGAATCTATTTACAAAGACGAGATAGTTCTCATGCTTATAAAGGAACTTTATTTAGATATTTAGATACTGATGGTTGGATATTTGGTACAGCTTCAAGCACTACTGCTACAAGCACAGGCGACCACTTTAAAATTACACCAGCTGGTAATGTTGGAATAGGAACTATGTCACCACAAACTAAACTTGAAGTAAAAACAGCAAAAGATAATATTAACACTATATTGTCTGCACCATTGGCTACTATTGGAAATTTAACAGCATATTTAAATTATCAAGATTTAGAATTTAGAAACAATTATTCAAATACAACTGGAACTGCAAAAGTAAGATTAAGGCATCACTCTAATCTTTATGTTAATAGTGGCTCACAATTTAGTATTGCAACTTCTACTACTGGTGGAACAATAACTGAAGCACTAAGAGTAGACCACTCTCAAAGAGTCGGTATAGGAACTGGCTCACCAGGAAGACAGCTTACAGTATATGGAGAAGGTGTAATAAGATTAGATTCAGCTTCTGGTGACCCTGGAATAGATTTTAATACTGCAGGTACTTCTGATATGCAAATAAGATATAGAGGTGCATCTGATAAATTACAAGTTTATTCTTATGGTACTTCTACTAATGTAATGACTATAAAAAAATCTGATGGTTTTGTCGGTATAGGAACTCAATCACCTGGTGTAGAGCTTCATGTAAAAGATGCAAGTTCTCATGCACAATTAAGAATTGAAACTGATAGTGCTTCTCATGGTGCTTATCTTGAATTAGAAGGTTCGGCTAATAAATATCAAATATACAATGTTGGTGGAGATTTAGGAATAGATGAAGCTGGTGTAGCAACAAGATTTATTATTAAAGATAGCACAGGTAATGTCGGTATAGGAACTCCAGCACCTAATAGATTATTACATTTACAATCTACTGGAGATGCAATAATGCAAATTACTTCTGCTGATGGAAGTGGTGCATTTATAGATTTAGGAGATGTTTCAGATGTAGATGGTGGTAGAATAGTTTATGATAGTGGTAGCAATCTATTATTTAATACTGCTTCTACTGAAAAAGTAAGAATTACAAGTGCAGGTAAAGTTGGTATAGGAGAAACCAATCCAGCTTTTGGTCTGCAAATTGATGGAGCAGATTTTGGTGGAGATTCTTTAAAAATCACAAGAGGAACTTCTGCATTTACTATATTACAAGCAAATAATAGCTATGGTGTTTTAGGAATGGAATCTGACCACGATTTACAAATTAGAACAGATGGTACTACACGAATGACTATTGATAATTCAGGACATATTGGGATAGGCACAACTGACCCTAACTCTTATGAATTACAATTTGGAAATGCAGGAGACAAAATAGGTGTAGATTTATCAAGTGGTGGTACAACAAGAATTGCTGAAATAGAATTTTACAATGGTTCTGATGGTTCATTAAGATTAAAAACTGATAATTCTTCTACTGGTGGTATAGAGTTTCATACAGAGGGCTCTAAAAGAATGATAGTTGCAAGAAATGGAAATGTAGGTGTAGGAAATTTAACATCACCTGCACAACCTTTCCAAACACATGGAACATCAGGAGATACAAGAACAAGAACTTCTACAAGCAATCATGGAACATATTTTGAATCAGGTGTTACTTCAGATAGTGCTGGTATTTTATTGGTAGCAGGTCATGCTTCATCTATATTAAATGTATATCTACAGGGAAGTGGTGGAACTCAAAATCAATTTAGATTTACTCACAATGGAGATTTTTTAGCAGATGAAGATATTGTAGCTTATTCGACTTCAGTAGGTTCAGATAGAAAGTTAAAAGATAATATTAAAGATACATCTTATGGTTTATCAGATGTAATGAAAATGAGAGCAGTAGAATTTGATTGGAAAGAAAAAAGAGACAAGGCACATGATATTGGTGTAATCGCACAAGAAATAGAAGAAATTATACCTGAAGTAGTAAAAGAAGTAGAAACTTTAAATACCGATGGAGAAACTCACAAGGTAGTAGACTATGCAAAACTATCTTCAGTTTTAATAAAAGCAATTCAAGAACAACAAGAACAAATAAACGAATTAGAGGAGAAGTTAAATGGCTAAAGTAATCGCAGAAAAAGTACAAGAAGCTGTAATAGCTGATGCACCTAAAATGGTAGAAATCAAGCATACAAGAACGATGCAAGATGCATCAGGAAATGATGTAGAAGTAGTTGATTTTGTAGATGTGAAATCAGTAGATGATGCTATTTCACAATGTGAAGCACATAAAGCTAATTTAGAAGCACAGCTAACTGAGTGTGAAGCAGAATTAGCAGACTATATAGCAATAAGAGATGCTGAATAATGGCTACACCAGCAGTACCAACAACTAATGTAGGAATATATAATCATTTGAGAGTAGCAACTGATTGCAATCAAACTACTAATTTAAGTTTGGCAAGTTTATGCAATGGTGGAACTTACAATGGAATACAAAATACTTTTGGTGGGCAAGGTGGCA
>Ga0213867_1000398_pt1 | contig 19795 bp, 12 predicted proteins | sample PICome_12_FD_160120 | JGI IMG/M metagenome (GOLD analysis project Ga0213867, IMG submission 160120) | Coastal seawater microbial communities near Pivers Island, North Carolina, United States - PICO540 | ecosystem: Environmental > Aquatic > Marine > Coastal | place: USA: North Carolina... | reverse complement strand
GATTGTGTGTGTGTGTGGCTGAAACTTTGGTATTGTACCTTGTACCTCTCACCAGGAAATGTGGTCTTGTGATGATTGCATGTGGATTCTAAAGATTACATGGCTAAATTCTTCGCAGACAGATCAGAAAGAGGAACTGACATGTGAATCAGATAAGAGAAGAGCTACATCAAAACGAATATTGATATATGTTTGATTGACTCCCGCATCACAAATACGAGCTTGGATTGAAATCAAAATCTGAAATCCGACTGTTGATGCACATTTTTTCAACACTACAGGATCACTTCCTAAATGTGATTTACAAAAGCAATGAATAATATATCACAAACCCCTAAATCCAGTGCTCAAGATGCTGTACCTCCAACTACTTCTATTCCGCATCCCGATCATGGAACGAATTTCTTCATTCAGGATGATACTGTCGACAAGTCCTTGTTGCTTCCACGATTGGAATTTTCAAATCGAACTATTCAAGGAAAAGTACATCTTTTGCCAAGGAGAAGATCAAGTTACTACTGGAAGCAGTATCAAAGCCGAATTTCTAAGGTAGACGTGGATGGCTTAAGATATGACACGAAATAAAGTTTCCGTAGCGTGAGGCTACCTTCCTTTGAAGTTGGAGATTAATTGTGACAATAGAAGTATGGAAAATTTGAACAGAAACTTCGCAGTCCAGGTTATCCTGTGAAACGTTACAATTTATTGTATGAGTCAAGAAAGTATCCAAATGAAAGCCTCAAGTGTAACTAATCAATCTAGATCAGAACAAAAACAACAAGATGATCCAATCAATTTAAATTGGAATAAAAATAATAAGAATACGTCAACTTGAATGTTGGTTTAGTTGACGCGTCGTTAAACGAGTCCTTAACCGAAATTTTCCCATGGGCAACGTTGGAGTTACTCCATGTTCGAAGCTAAATCATTTTCCTGTCAAGAAATGTATTAAATACTACCTATGACTTTATCTTTCATTGGTCGAGTTTGAGATGCGGCCATCATTCCTATATGTACTCCTTCAACACATAAGATAACCTCCTTCCTTTTGATATGGCAGCCGCTTTTCTTTTGTGAAATGTAAGAGACTGAATAATTCTCACTTATATTCAACTGCAATATTTTAATTCATGGAACATGAAATCCATTATGATTACGAGTTATCGCGAAAAACCAGCATCTGTGAAACTTAACGTACGTGTACCAGATGAAAAGGAACAAAGTAGTTCGAAGTATATAGTATGTGCCATGACCCATGATTCTCCCTTTTATCGAACGTAGAAATCCCATTTTTTCTAATAATCTGGCAATTCCATCAGACGCTGGCTGATTTATTTTGTTTTTGCTTTTTTACAAAAATAACGCACTCTGATTGGCTAAGCTTACAAATAAAGCCTTAAGTAATCCCTACGGGCTTTAAGAATGCAATACTAAAGCGCCGCGCCAGGTTTTTTCCTTCAGGGAACAAATTTGGTCCGTCACCATTGACGGCTTCATAGTGCGCTTATTATGACGGTATTTATATTGTAGTGAATAAATGTTATGAAAATGTCATTAGGAACGAATTCGGTCCAAACGGAAATCATCCGATTGTGCAGCTTTCTGCGTAGAAATTTCACATACCCACACGGGCTTAAATGAGTTTTGGTACTAGAAGGATAAAAATGAAATGTATCTCATATTATCCCATTTTTGGTATCAAACATTAGAGGATTTGAGGGAAAGACAATTTCGTTCCGTCGTAATTTATTTCTCAAAACGTTGTATCGGTTTTTGACTCCATTTTCTGATCGACCTGGCATATGACTCGAAATTAAGCGCCATTTGTTTCCGTGAGCGCGCTGCATTATGAGGATAAGATTGTCTTCTTCTGGAGAATATGCATTATCTCTTGAATATGATTGAGCCTTTTTCCGACCTTTCAGACTTTCCTTGTGTTTGGGTTTTTGACTCCTTGAGGTCTTACTAACTTTTTGAAGAGGCTTGGCAACACTTCTATTAGTGCGGCTTGCTCTTCTCAAGGATTGTGCTACTTTGTTGGATTTTACGTTTGTCTTGGCATTTTCAGTTCCTATCGTAGTAACTTTCGATTTCGAATTTGAAGCAACGACAAGAGGCACGTCTAATCTAGTCGACTTGTGAAGGACGTCATTTTTCTTGTAGTCGGAAACGGTCCGACCTAGTCGCTCTAAAATTTTGTAGCGGTTCTTTACTGCATTATCTGTACGCCCAGGTAAATAACTAGCAATTTTCCGCCACTTATTACCATACTTTGCTTGCAGCGTCAATATTATGAGATCCTCTTCATCAGAATGCGGAACACTTGTTCGATATGTTTTCTCTTTATTTTCATTCAGTTTCCTATCTTTATGTTTTGAAATGTAGTTCTTGACTATACTTTCATCACTGTCTTCGTCAGTGTCGGGAAAAATTGATTTCGAGATAATTTCTTGAAGAATATCTCCAAGCACTTCCATGCGATCGGATACAGGTAAATCACTGGCTGCATTTGCGGTTTGAAGGGCACTCATAAACTTATGCCTTTGCTCATCAACCTCCCACACTATTTTGTCAAAACCTTTGTCAACACCACTTTGCCAACTAATTAAGGTTTCCGCTCCGCTTGATATCATAGAAAATTGCTTGTTCAATTCTATGTCGTCTTCTGATGCGGTCTCGAAGAAATATACGAGTTGATGCATTCCTGTATCCTTCTTAGCTTTGTAAAAATTAGCGGCGTGAGAACGTACGGACTTTGCACAAATCTGCATAGGATCACAAATCATGCCTGGCCAATATCCTCCCCATTCGTGTCGAGCCCAACAAACCTCCCCATAACGGGCTGTGATCACTTTTGAAAGGAATTTGAAGTTTTCTTTGAATTCATCGGGTCTACAAATGATGGAGTCTCTCTGTGACTTCAAAGTTTTGTTCGGAGAACCTCTCTTTAAATTTGATGATAACTTAAAATTAAAATTTATCTCGTTCAAGAGGTCAATTTTCCCTTTAGTTATTGTTCGTTTGCCCTCTTGGCAGTAGAGTCGATAATCAATTCTTTGAGCTTTGACGAATGCAGCTAACTCTACGCTATGCTCTGGAGGAACGTCACAGTGACCATAATCTCGATGATATATTTTTAGAAGTCCATATGACTCGAGCCAAGCTGCATCCTTCACCTGTTGTCGAAGAGACTTACGCCGGTGAGGACTCAGGATGGGAGCAACATCTCCCCAGTCGCGCGTTGGGAAATGTAGAGCGCTGTTATTGTATTCATCTATGAGGCCGCTGAGCACATCTAAGTTATCCTCGTCAATCTTATCCCACGAACTGCGATCCAGCATTTCTTCTGTTAGGAGTTTAGAAGAACGACCACCGCATGTTTCGTCGATATCGCTTGCTTGGTAAGCGATCTGAGGGGATAGAGTTTGGTTTCTAGCTGAGTCAAGAAATAATGCTTTATTTTGGATGGTATTCCACAGTCCAGTCAGGAATCGTTGTTGAGCATGCATTGGCTGAAGTGCTTTTTGCTCGTCATGCGTAACTGCAAACGACAACAACGTATCTTTCACGTGGTCAGGGACTTCGCTACATCTCTGTTTTACAATCGTTGGAGCTCTAAGAAAAAGTCATATTCTTCAAAATTACTTAATTTACTCACCTCAAGATGCTGTGCAATACCTCGACAAAAAGATCGTGAAAGACCTTGAAAATTCTGATAAACAAAATGACGACTTTTACAATGCCCACAACGAAGTCCTCTCTTACGACTGTTACCGTCACCTGTTTGAAAAGCTAGTCCTGGACTATATTCACCAAAATTTTTGGAGACTCTGCAGATATCCAGCTGAGCGACAATGTAGAAAACGAAGTCGGTACTATGTAGCTGCTCATTTTGGATCAGCTTTGCGAGCTTCACCCCAGAGTCATTGACAACGACAAATCTTGATGTACTTTGAGAATTCGATAAATTTTTAGGGTATTTGTCCAGACACAGTCGCTTAGCAACGGGCAAGTGAGATAAATGCTGAGGTAGAGGGTTCCTACGTTTCGGCTGCGTGGTTCTTTTTTGCTGATTTAAGCTCTCTCGTCGATATTTTTTCGTATCAAAGACAAAGCCAATGTCTTGAAGTAGTCTTACTTGATTCATCGTTAGTGTGGATTCTTTACCAGCAATAAGATTTTGATATTGCACGCGTTGGTAGGTTACCCAACTTCCGAGTACAGGGTGTGTCGAATCGATGGAATTACAGCTTCCGTGTTCATTATAGATGTTCTTAAATATTTCATAATATTTTCCCCATTCACATTCCCAGCTTCCAGGATCAGACATGCTGCCGTAATGTTCAGCGGAATATTGACTGTGTGTGTCATCATTAAAATCTCCTAGGTCTTCCATTTCAATATCCTCTTCATCAACTTCATTCCTATTGAAATAAACAGATAGACCACCTTTTGTTGCATCTGCGACTCTGTCGATTGCTTTAAGGCATTTTTGTAGTGACTTCACAGAAATACTGTGACTCTTGCCTCCTGATTGTACTTCTTGCACTGTAGGCGCTACAAAGTTTGTTTTGGATAGAAGCAACTTTTCGCCGACGTCGAACGATGCCACATTCTCCTCGACTGAAGCGCCTTTCTCTACAACAATTCGTGGGATTTGTTCTGCATGCTTCTTCTTTGTAGGCTTAGATTTGTTATCAAAATCATCATTATCAACAAAGTTATTTGAAACACGAGAAAAAGATTCCGCAGTACCTACATTCGAATCATTTGCACGCAATATGACGTCAAAACTTTCATCACACGTAAAATCGATGTCGTCGACACTAATGCTAGTGTCTGAGTGCCTAATAATCTTATGCGGTTTTAATTTCGAAACTCGTTTGGTAGCAAACGAGTTTGTACCACATTGGTTTATGACAGGATGTGGTATATGAAATGATGTTACTCCTGATGTAAATGATGGAGGATACATTGAGTGAAATGAATGGGGGATTGGTAGCATTCCTGGAAAATTATTTCCGAAAAATTGATGATGTGGTGGTACTCTTGGTGCAAACTGAGGGTGAAGCAAGGCAGAAAAAGGCGCGATGGGCCTTACACGTATGTGTTTTTGTGTTGCAGATTTATGTAGAGTAGCATCCGAGCATATAAGTTTGCTGCGCTTTTTCGAATCGGATAACGTTACGGAATTCTTCTTATAACGCTTTATTCTTCTCTCCAAAACTTGCCAGCGTTTTCGCAAACATCCTCTGTCACGATGTTTAAGTAAGCGATTGCTTATCCACCACCACTGACAACCCTTTTGGAAAAATTAAAACAATTTTAAGACTACAAAGCAGTTTTCGCCTTACTGTTCAAACTTCTTACCACATTATTGACAGCTCTAAGTAGCATTACATCTTCTTCGATTGTCCATCGGTGAAGGCCTTTCAGGTAAGGTTCTTTGATTGGACGCATATCTAAACCCCGCGCATGCCTTTGGAACCAAAAATCAAGGTCACCGTCGGGGCAAAGTGCGATTGGCATCGCACCTGCTATTAGAGGGCTTCCGCTGCTATCAAGTAATATATTATTCGACTGGAGGATTTTGTAGAAAAGTTCATCGTGGCGGTTGTATAGTCGCTTTACTTCGTAAATGGGATTTGTAGTCGTATCTAGAAAGAATCTTTGAGCAACAAGACCCCATTCCTTTTCACCAAATAAATTTCGGCCTTGCATTAAAAGCTTGTCTTCTGATCGGGTAAAGTATCCTTCAAGCTTGTCAATATTTTCGTTTTCTGATTCAATTCTATCGGCTTCATCTTTTGTAAATGGTAAAGTAAATAACTCTCTCCTTGCGCGCACTCCAGGGATAAGGATATCATTGCACCTTATACCATTTTTTTCTAACCATCGTTTACAGATGACTTTCTCTTGACCTTGGTAGCTCTTTTTTGCAGCCGATAAAGTCGCTGTTTGTGGGTCTTCTTGAATATTGATGTTCACTGCTTTGCCAATGCCATCTACATGGAAAAACGACGATTCCTTTAAAAACGATTCTTGTAGATGATCGTGTAATTGTTTCAACATGTGCGAGGAGTTTGGCCCTTTGTCGTTAATTGATGCTGTCGTGCTTCTCTCCTCAACCATATTTTCGGCTTCATTCGTACATGACAGCAAAATCTGTTGTACAAGAAGTTGAACAAGATCCCGCATAAGCTCCTTCAATTTTTCTAATTGTTCTATCCACAGAGAAAATTGTCTATTACAAGCTCGACCTCTAGTATGCAGTCGCTCTATGCAACTAATCTTTCCATTAGACACACTTTGATCTTCATAGTCTGACAAATCGAGATCACCATTCTCCATATTATCGTTGTCGAAAGGTAATGACGCGGCATCTTCGCCAAGTTTGTGATACTCTGGAAGGGGATATTTTAGTTGAAATTCCATGCATTGTTCTACAAACTCTGTTATCTTTCCCGCTTTGCCTTTTTCGTCAGATAGAAATGGTATCTCAATGAGGGTATCCTCACTTAACACTTTTTGAAAGTAAAGTTAACCGCCATTTATATTAAAATAGCTAAACGTAAACAAGATTACTCGCTGTAGCGATATCGACGGAAATGTCTTGGGGCGGGAACCTGAGCCCCGGGCCCGCCCGTGGACCAAGATGCGTGTCCCTCTAGAAAAGAACATGCCCCTACCTACTCAATAACTTACCTTCATTTAATGTTGTATCGTCGTCTGAAATTGCGGTAGATTCAGTGGCGCTGATAGTGCTGGCATCTGTTTCCATCATCAGAGGCTCCACAAAAAACGTTTTTCTTCGTTCCAGCTTGCGATTAATTTGCTCGTTAATTCGTCTGCGGTCGCGTGGAAAATAGGCCTGCCCTCTGCTTAATTAATTAATCTATTAATTGACAAAAATTGTTTTCATCAAGTAATCCTTGTGATGCAGGTTGATGATGAGCGGCGATCTCAATACTTAATACGCTGTGGGCGGCGGGGGCAGCGGAATGGCTCCCAAACGTGAAACGCGAAACCTCCAAAATATTCATGCAGTCGACTTCTCTACCGGTACCTAGGAACGGCAGTCAGGACGCGCTGGAGGGAAGCTTGCCCATTACAACGAAATTAGCTTACTTTCAGGGGCGCGTAACGAGTTACGAGATAAAAAACGCACTTTTGTCTCTTGTGTGTACATTGTACATGTACTGTGGACTGTGTACTGTGCAAGGGTGTATAAAAGTCCTTGGTACTGTGCACTGCACTGTATTCATAATTCATAAGTCTCTAGTTGTTGACTTGTTGACAATACGAGCACAAGAAAACATTTCAGCTTTATCACACAACAAACTCCTAGAATATCATTCGATATTCATCGAAACAGGAACGGTGTCAAGACCTTTTGATCAAGCTGCAACAATCTTTGCGCCGGCTCTTTAACCGATTCCTATTTGGCTATGGATCTCATATGTCTTTTCGTTGTCATTATTTCTTTATTTCTTCACGACAAAGATCAACAATATTGTAGTTCGAGTATATGTTTTCATTTCAACGCTAAAGAAGGATATCTCGTGATGCGTGTGCGGAGTCTGCTATGTATGAAATGTCTTTCGATCGCCTTTCGGACGATTTGCGCAGTTTTATAGACGCGGTCCATGTAAAGTTTCTGCGTGGAGTGTATCCTCGAGAATCATGGTATAGCAGAGTAAGGAGATGGTTTTGATTGAATTTAATATTTGATGTTGTTTACCACGCAAGTGGTGCTTCTGTACGGTACATATCCTCAATTTACATCGATTTGAAATGAATAGGGGAAGGTCAAGCTAGTTACCCTTGTAACACACGAGCTCCTTGCTACCACACCTCCTTCTACCAAATCGTCTGTTTTCAGACCATGTCGTTTTCTTTGATTAGTTGAAAACGTCTGTGTTGCTTTCAAATATTACGTTCAAAATATGTAAAGGATCGACCAGTACTCTTCACCGTAAGCCAGCTAAATATGTAAAAGACCTACATTTCAATGAAATATGTAAAAGAGATAGAAGAAATTGATTGTAAAGCGATAAATGAAGGTCAATAGAAATCGGTCATCCTTGAAAAATGTGCGTTATCGATAGTCGTTGTAGAATGCGACAGGACACACTAATTTCGCGATGATGTTAGATTTGCTAACCGATTTCCAAAGTCGCCGTCATTCCACAAACTATACAATATTTTATGTACAATGCTCGAAAAGATGCGACCTCTAAATAATAATTATACCAATTTAAAACTTTTACAAAAGTAGGTGTCAACAATATAAGTATATAGTTGAAAACGAAGTATCTTGTTGAAAACGAATTATACCCTGGAACTTTTGAAGCGGGCTCTATTCTTCTTATGGATTGGCTTCGTTTTACAAATCCTCGCTTGTGCCTCAGGTAAGAAGTCATCCCACGTAAACGCCTTTATGCTTTCATCAGGAAGATAATCCTTCCATCTCACAGGAAGGTGATGTTTCAAAGTGTACTCGCCAGTTCTACCATCTACAATAATATTACTTTTTTGCTTTAGGGCCGTTCTCTTAAGATAGTTCTTAATTCTCTTCTTACTCCTTGAAACTTTGCTTTTAGGAACTGCAAACCATACCGACTCTTCTATAGCTGCGTCATCCGCATCGACACGGTCACCATCTAACCCATCGTCGTACCAGTTGCCTTGCGAAACATTCAACGCTAGCCTCGGATGTTGGTGCTGATTGAAGAAATACCACAAGCTACGATCAACCGAGCGAAAAACGTTCTGCATAAACGTTCTAAGCGCCATCTTGCCAATATCTAAACCAACAGTTTGCCAACCGAACTTGTTTCTGATCTATATGTTGTAGTACGGATAAGGCAGCTTGTTACAAAAAGGACACGAGAGATGGGAAGAGACAGCTGAAGAGACCGAGAACCGAGGAACCGAGATCATTCAGTGTGTTGGATTACAGACAGTGCGAAGCTTTGGCTAAATTCTTTCTTCATCCTCCACCCTTCATTTTTCCACAGCAACATTTTCATGATCATGTTGTTACAAAAAATATTTACTCAACATAATTATCAGCGAGAGATTGGTCTGATTGGCAGAGAATCAAATATTTGGTAAGAAGAACGAAATATAATAATCTTTTGCTTAATCGGCACATTCGAATGAGGATCTAGTTTTCGAGTGCATGTATCTTCGGACGCAAATGATTTATACTCAAGGATCAACCATCTGACGTTTGTACGCCGTATTCATTGCTAAAATTCAAAATATTCATCTCTAACTTTCCCTTATTGTGGATGTTACAGCTATGGAGCTTCTAAGTTGATTGGTTAGTGATAATCTTTCTATCAAATATCACATTATGACGAGGAGTCTGGTTTTTGAGAGTATGCATCTTCGGACGTAATTGATTTACTCCCAAAAGTTCTTGATTGATGTCATGCCAAAGTAATACGCCTTAGCAATGTTAAAGTGTCGAAGACATTGCTCACTCTTTACGTATTACGAATGTTGCATGTGTACTATCATAGGGTTATATAGGTACGTTTGATTGTTTGATGGAACTCATACCGTTTCAAGATGATGAAAAAACTCCACATTTCACGACGGTCTTATGATTGTTTCGCATCAACATCTTGTAAAATACTCGATGGAAGTGCATTAGGAACGTGATCTTACTGGATTTACCTGACCTGATTATTGAATGAATATTACATACTTAATCTTTCTTTAAGAATACTTGCACTTTTCTAACTTTCAAATTTTTCCGTACGGTGTTTCAGGTACATTAATCCTCCATGTTTTCAAGCGATTTCTCATGAACCGTTGATTCAATGCGTGGTAAGGATAATAATGAATTCTATCAATAGTAAATACTCTTTAGCTGATGATTTACAATGAGATCTGACACCTCTAATGCTAGACTGGGAAGATTTTCCAGTCGATGATCTAATACAATTGTATATCTGATAAAGAGCTTACTTTCCATTCAGACAAATTTAAATCAACTTATTTTACCTACTTTTCACGTAAATAACAGGCACTTTTAAGCTTTGTGAAGTTAATCGGTATTTCATGAGGAAAGAAATACTCTTATGGTATCAGCTCATTGATAGTCATGTAGCCATCGTATGTGCGCCTTCACGGAGAACCTGCAACGTCCTCAGTCGAGTAATTGACGATATGAGATCGTAACCTGCTTTCCACATAACAGTCATAAAGCTATGATGTGATTTAATGGTCGAATTTGTTCTACTCGGAATTGTGTCATCTTCCTTGGCAATGAAATCATTCCCAACCTTTTGGTTTTCGGATGGATCTTTGCGCAAAAATTGAATTGTTTATTCGGCTTGTTAGGTCATATTTCCTTTTGACTTCGCCCAATCACCATGAAATCTAGTCGTCACCCATCATCGTGAGCTGCTTTTAATGTGACTGTCATAAAGTTGAGCTGCATTTCGTTACTCGAGAGATGCTCTATTATGAATTGGATCATCTTCCTTTGTAACACAATCATTCCCAGTTGTTTTGATTTCAGAGTGAAGTCATTCGCATAACGTAAATTGTGTATTCGTTTCAATATTATATTACAAATACTTCTGTCAATTCGATTATCTCGAAGAAGTCAAGTCGTCATATGAATTGACGTCATCTCTGTTCATCATAATCGCATTTACCGGTAGTCATATTTATTTCACTTGCTCCCCTTTCAATCGTCCAGTATGATATTCACCAACACCAATTACAACAACCGATTGTATATCATTTATTATATATAATTAATAGATAATATATTGCTTCAGAGTTAACATACTCATACTGTACAATGAAGGGTACAGGGTACGCCAACGAGCCAATGAGTTTGCAGTGTCTACAGTCTACAATGAACAATGAACATTATATAATGTGATAAATAAGAATAAAAAGTAAAATAAGTAGACATTATCGATTACACAAACAACGGAAAGCACCAATCAGCAGACACGCGCAATCCAGACAGACTACGAACCTCATTTTGCTCTCTCTCTCTTTCTCGACAAAAACATGAAACAAAGATAAATTTTCTCTGTCTGTTACCCGCATCTATCGTGGGAGTATATGCCTGCTTTTATCCTTACAAGACACAGATCCTAGATTTTCAAAATACTTTTACACATCTGATTTTTCAGACATTGTCCTTGAGCAATATGATGTCGACAAGCGGTCACAAACCTCAATCGACTGCACGTGGTCGAATGAACACGGAAGATTCCTCATATAACGTTGGTGTGTCCGATCATGTGTACGATCCTCAGGATAGCCCTCGTCTAACTGGTTATATTTCAATGCTCATATGCAGCGTCATTTGTTTCGCAAGCTGCGCAGACGTAAGTTCTTCTTTTGTGGAACCAAATGAACGGACGATCGGTATTATGTTCGGGGCCGTTAGCTTCTTCATTTCCTTGGTACTCGTTGGGGTGCATTATGTTGCACTAGGTCGAGAGTTGTGTGTGCCCAAGGGTTCAACACTAGAAGGTGCTTGCTTATTGCTTTTGACATGTTGGTGGATTCCTACTGGTAAGTTTCTATATTTCGCTTAAGTCCATCTCCTCTATCTTCTATCTTATTTTGAAAATTATGCTTTTCAAAGTTGTTTACCTAACCCGTGTCGGAGGAATTGCATATGAGGCTTTAAATATTTACTTCTTTAGTTGGTTTGGTCTCATTTCTAGCATTTATACCTTACACAATTTTGCTTTCAATCGAGGATATGTGGGCAACTCAAACAATCCTACGATGGTGGGTTGGCTTGCATTGTTTACCGGATCAGCAGTGGAACTTGTGTCAGCAGTTGATATTAAGTATAATATAAATCCCGCAGCTGTTTCGAAAACAGAAGTCGATTGGGCAATTTCAGTTGGTTCTATTTCCACGATAATATCCGGAGTGATTCTGTCGGCTCATTTTTTTAAATACAAAAACATAGGATATTACATTCACGGTACGCAGGTACAACTCTTCTGTGGCATCTTTCTTGTGGTTTGGTGGTGCGTCGGTGTAAGTACCTTGACTGCGAGTGGAAGTATTGGGAGTGTGTTAGGATTGGGCGTCGTATGTATAACGAACGGTGAAGATGAGGATGAAGAATGGCGAGAAGGATCTAATATGTATTTTTCTCTATGGCTGAGTTTCTTTTCCGCATGTTGGGTCGTCGTTAAGTTCCGATCCACACACATTCAGGATTTGAAGTTACAGCCAATGGGGAGTGCAAACGTGAGTCGTAGCAACGGTAACGATCATACTGACAGATCGCAGCTAGTAATTGATCTGGAATAAGTAATTTTACAGAAATGTTTCTGTGTCATCCAGATAGCTTGGTAAAAGCGACGTCAGCAAGGCGTTTGCTAAATTAACTAACGACTTTATCTACGATGAAAATGTTTCCTCGGTAAGAAAATTTGTATAGCCGATAGATGTTCGTCTCAGGTATTCATGTAAAGGAGAGACGACTCAAAATATTCCATAGATCTCCTACAAATCATGGCTTAATTTTTAAGGTGATAATTCAATAATTACTTCCTTTCTTCAACTAGACTTCATTTCACCACATACAATATAGTCGAACCCAATTTGAATGCGTTTTCTTGGAGATCGCTCTATTGCTGCTTTACATTCAGCGTCGAGATTGTCGATAGTCTTTTTCATTTCTTCCGCAAGTCCCTTGCTTGGAAATAATGGTAACTTCGACCTTGCGACGTCAAGCTGCCGTTTCATAGCAATGTAAGAGTATTGTATAGGGTGCTTTTCTGTTTTAACGATGTCGAAACCTGACTTTTTCATATGGCGAACAATCCAGTCTAAGGGGTATTCACGATAACATCTGTGACCAGCAAGGAGGATACAGGAATCACGTAGTCTAGTCACACGACAGAAAAGGTCTGCATCACCATTAGCTTTATCTGGAATTGGTTGAAGCCCAATTACATATAACCGCCCACTTGGCTTCAAGTGTACTTTCAACCTATCAAATATTCTATCCTGATAATATGGAGAAAACCCATCCATAGCACCTACTAAGTAATCGGCTAGTATGGTGTCATATAGTTCATCATAGCATAAATAACCTGCAGCAGATGCAACTTCTCTAGCACTTTCCGCTCTTTCATAGATCATGTCATTCGCCCAATTTCCTATCAAAATCTCTGCTCTTCCTGACTCATCGGTTGTATCAATACCTAATTTGGATGCTTCGATTCGAACATTTTTCCGCATCGACTCATCTGCCGTGATAGCAGTAAACTTTTCAATAAACGTATTCGTTATATCCTTAGATGACAAACCAACAGTTTCTTCAGACACTTCATCGTCTTCCCTTTCCAACAACGAAGCAATCCATCTCAATGAATGAAGTCCAGTCCCTGCATCAAGAAATCGACCAAAAGATGGATTACCGCTCTGCTCCTGCATATCTTCTATCGAATTGAACAAAGCGTCCTTGAACCTCTCGCGTGGACGGCGGACTCCCGGTGTAATACCCATTGTTTGTGTACCGTTACTTCTTCCGCCTTCTCCGTCCTCTCCTGAAAGGATCGTCTCACTGCCGTGCAAAAGAGCGAACTTACCACTCCTTCGACTTCGATCGATAAATGTCCCAATACCAAACCTTCTCCTGCTACCATGAGACAGGAGTAGACTGGTCAAGATTGATATTGTACGCGGAATGATTATGATGATAGCGATGGATCCGATGATAAATAATTTTGGAAAATAATAGAAATTGTGAGATAAAAGTTATACACTACTACCTACTACAAACAACAAGAGTAGAAGTTCATAATAAAAGCATACAGTTCAAAAACAACATACACTCTGTAGATACGCTAGTAAAAATGGCCTGGTTGAATGGTCGCTGATTAAAAATTCGCAAACCGGGTATGGAAAAAAATAAACTTCGATCGGAAATTATTCTCCACCTACGAAAAGGAAAGCACGACAGGACACAGGAGTGAAAAGAGAGCGACATGTGCATGTGCATGTGCATGTGCAATGTGCATATTGCATGACACATGACATAGTCGTACAAAAAGTACAACCGAACAACACAACTCTGCCCGGTTCAAATCACTCATCAGTAGTTGAAACACGTTGCAGCTAAGCGCTTGTTTTTCTGAAATGAATGGCACGGCATTAATCGCGATATATGGAGTTTCTGCATTGAGTTTGACTGCGTTGCTGGTTCTACTATTGCGGTATTTTTGCTGCAAGAATAGAAACGATTCGGACAGTATATTTTCAAGACGGCGTAAAATTGACGTGTCAGGTGCCTATGCGGTTGTCTCAACAGAAGATCCGATTCTGATGGGTACCTTTGATGAAGACGAAGCTTTTGATGAAGATGATGAAATGCAAACAGATAACTGTATCGCTATGTATGAAATGGGGGGCTAGCTTCTTTTTATTGGAAGTACGCATCATTTTGTAAAGGAGGGATTCTTATTCTTAATTGGTAGCTCTTACTGTATACAAAGTATACCTCGTTATAGCAGATCAGTTGCTGTCAAGCAATAGAATCCACATATGTGATCCATTTCTGTCATTCGAACCCAAAGCTACTGAGATACCTGTCTTTTTACTTACTACCATACCATACTCAATAAATACTAAATTGATTGTCTTTGTCGTAGATTTTCTCATCGAAAGAAACAATTCACGAACCTCTTCCCATTGTTGTATCCTCCTTTATTTTTAATGAGGATGTTGTTCTTTCCGCAACAATTAGGCAGCTTTCAGAACTCGCTCGTGACTTCCCTGTGCGACAATATCTTCGCTTACGCCGAGAAGTTTTCCGAATACGGGTCCACCCCTTATCGATCCTCTTCTCTCGATTTCTCTAAACACCTCAACATGATGCCTCCAATGTGCTGCCCCATCAATCACGGTATGTCCCTCAACAACAAACTTTGGAATAGAATGAATTCCAAGCTCATTAAGAGCTTCGAGAGTTCTTTCGATCTCTTTCCTTCCCTGGTTACTTTCAAGAAATTGCAGAATTTCTTCCTCCGACATTTTGTAACCATGTTTCAACAATTCTTCTGCTGCAACTTGCGCCACCTTCGGTCTGTCGTTTAAAGCGTGTCCTTCAACGAAATAATACCTTGCAACGAAAAAGCAAATAATTAGATTCTTCTTGAGATAAACAAAGAAAGAATTTCCTGTATCTGAAAGTTCAGGCGATATGTTCGGGAACCTTTCTTCAAAATTTAGTAAAGTAACAAAATTTTGCGAACACTTACACGTTCAACCGATCATATAGCGCTTCACTTGCATGTAATCCAAATAATTTTCCAATATGCTGAATTAGCCTATGACTTGCCATTGTATTGCTGGTAAGACGATCTAGGTTAAAGTGAGGAATGCCTGCTTCCATTCCGCGACCCTTCAAGTCATGGGCTCTCTTCTGCCGTTCCCAACCAGCTTGACCACCCCACTTTGCAACTAGGCGTTCTCTATTTGATTCGATGAAAGGTTTATTTTCATCATAGTGCGGTTCCAAAAAGAAAGGAACGCGCAGCACCGAAAATTTCACGGTCTGTTCAGGGTTCAATGGAGAAGACAATACTGTTTCAATAGCTCGATTCAGGTGCTTCTTTCCTAAAAGTCAACAAATAATTAATTAAGTATGATTTCATGGCTTAGAAACGTAGGTGAGGATCTAATCAACCTACCGATGTAGCCATTTGGTCATAATGTGTCACTAATTAGCTCGACTGGGATCACAAGCGTACTGCTAAGGCGCTTTGAAAACGCTCCCGCTGCCAATTGGCGGTATGTTGATGCACCAAATTTCGAAAGCATGACGATGAAAATATCTACTGACAGAAATAGAATATGGCAGGGTAAAGTTAAGCCAGATGCGGACAAAACTCGTACCTTATGTTGTACTTTGGAAATAACCCATGCAAATTTACGACGTTCGGTGGAGGTGGAAAAGAGGAAAAGTAGAAATCAGAAATTACCTCAGCAAGCTCCAAGCTCCTCAAGCATCGAGCAGATCAGGGAAATCCAAAAGCTAAATTAATTTCGCACTTAAGGCGACTTCTTTCAATTCGTTCGATTCAACGCATAGCAATAAGACGATATTTGAAAGTTTGGATGTCAAAGACATCAAATACTTATTTCGCCACAAACACTCCCTCTCTCTCACTACCTACGATCGTAGAAGTTTGGAAAAGAAGAGGTAGCAGTGTTTAATATATCAAGATACAATAAATAAATTTGCAGAAGCTATAGTATCTTACCCTCATACCAAAATTGAGCATTCACCATGAGTTTTTTCGATGACAAGATACAGGATGAAGAATATGTGATGTATTCGGCCTTAGAGAATGCGAAGGAAAAAGAAGTTAGAAAACCAAGTGAGTTGCTCATATCATCCGCATTTCCAAAGCTCGCTCAAAATCGATTTGGGCTTTATATAATTCTGAAGCTCTCGCCACCTTATCATGAATTGAAGCAAGAGGATATACGTGAAGGTTTCTTCAAGCAAGCGGTGAGGTTTCGTTTGAGCTTGGATAAAGCCAAAGATGAAGAATCTAAGACGAAGAAAAAGAAAAGGCTCGATGCATTATATGCGGTGTACAACGTATTATCGGATGAAAACGCCAGAAGAAATTACGATAGATGTGGTTTGATTGGAGAAGTTGCTTCTGTCGATGATTACGAATCTTTTAGAGCAGGAAATGCATTGAATACATCATCGAGTGACCCCGTTGAAACAACCATGGATAATGTCGTTGGTTCAGCCAAACAGGAACCAAAACCTTTCGCAGGACCACCAAAACTACACTCTGTAAGAAGCGAAGCCACAGATAATTCATTTTTTTACTCCGATGATGACGACTATGTAAGCTTACGCGATCATAATCAAAGCAGCGAGAGTGCTACGCAGCAACTATTCAATAGCATTTTTCTTTGTGGGGGCTTATCATCAACAGATAATAGAGAGTTGACTATTGGCGATGCGTTGGCGGAGTATAAGAACATGGTTAATAGTGCTTTAAATGATTTATTTGATGAAACAGTTGGCACACTTCAGGATTATGAGAAGGCCGTGAACGATGTGCTTACAGCTTTCTTTCTTTCAGAGAACGATGTCACTGCAATTTCAGAAGTAATTAATAAAGCAACAACGACAGAGATGGAAGAGGTTGGTGTTGAACTTTATCTTTGTGGAAAATATGATAACAATATGGATGGCCCATTAAAGTATGATAGTAATGCATCCTCTGATAGTGATAACGAAATCCCTGGCTTATCAGAGTCAAATGTAAGCTGCTTTCCAATTAGTCCTTGTAACGACGTTGATGATGTATCATCAATTGATATCTCACAGACTAAGGATGACGGTGACGTAGAAGACCAAATTGTTTGGGAACCGCGAACTACGCCACCGCGGAAAAAGGCAGTTTTTGAAAACATAGCCCAAATAACTCCATTGCAAAAAGGATCTAGGGAGAAAGCTCCAAAGCAAAGGAAGATGTATACACTCGAAGAGTTTAGACAACCCTCAACTAAAGATGAAGCAAAGCAACCACTTTCACTTTTACAGCAACGCATGAAATCAGCACGAATCGAATCGAACAAATATGAAGCTTAAGTGAATTGCTTTAACAAAATTAAGATAAGTGTTGTATGTATAACCATCTTAAGGTCTAGACACAACATGGGGCACATGTGATGGCGTTAACATCATCAGGACAACATGCGCACAGCTACGTCTTACTACGAGCAATTGTCAATGTAGATAAACAAAAATATTGGAATATTAATTGTATTATCTAGATTACAGCATTAGAAGGTTCAGCAGAAGGGCTGATCCAAAATCCCGAAGGAAGTACATTGAATATCACTCTAATTTCATCACTTATCACACATACAGATACGTGTAACTGCCGTATTGTATTGATTTTGAAATAAGAGCTTTTGTTACCAGTATTAAACTTTGCTATAATCAAGCTTGCTTTCCAGCTTCTTGTTATCCAAAATTTTCCTTGCTGCTTTCATGAAATCTTCCTCTAGAACGTAATCTCTATCATTACGAATAGCAAATAATCCTGCCTCAGTACATACATTTCGCATATCTGCTCCGTTTAATCCGTCAGCCAACTTCACAACGCTTTCGAAGTCTATATCTCCCTGCTTTGTTATGTTTGCTGAATGAATCTTTAAAATCTCTAATCTCTGTACTTCGTTCGGTTCCGGAATTTCGATCTTACGATCCAGACGTCCAGGACGAAGGAGTGCTGGATCAAGAATGTCTGGTCGATTTGTTGCCATTACCATTTTAACTTGACCTTGTTCCTCAAAACCATCCATTTGGTTGAGTAATTCCATTAGAGTACGTTGAATTTCACGGTCCGCACTAGTACCCTCCGAGAAACGAGAACCGCCAATAGCATCAATCTCGTCCATAAAGATAACGCAAGGTTGATGATCACGTGCATAGCCAAACATTTCCCGAATGATCCTTGCTGATTCACCAATATATTTATCAACGATTGCACTTGCAACGACTTTCAAGAATGTTGCATTTAAGTTGCTGGCGAGAGCCTTTGCAAGAAGAGTCTTTCCTGTGCCTGTGTGGAGAGTAGAACAAATATTTAAGATATGAATTGATGCATCAACTTTTATTTTTGCAATATTTGCCTTACCAGGAGGACCATAAAGAAGAACCCCCTTAGGGGGCTTTATTCCGACACGAACAAACAGCTCTGGATTTGTGAGCGGTAATTCAATGACTTCACGAAGTTCTCGAATTTGTTCCGTAAGCCCTCCAATATCAGAAAATGAAGTCTTTTCTTCGTTACCCTCAGACATATGAAAAACGGCAGGATCGACCTGGAATACCAAAAACGTTAGTCCAACTGTGCCAAATCTTAGAACTAGTGTTCAACAATTTTTTATCTTCACGCACCTCTCGAGGTAAAATCCTCATAATGGTCAGTGTAGTCATATCAAGTGCCACGCGTGTCCCAGGTTTCAACTTATTGTGATCAAGGCGGCTTCTGCAGCCAACAACATATCGAGGGCCTTTACATTTCGTTAAAATTAACAATGATTGGCCAATTTTCAGAGATACTTTCAAAACAACTTACCGCTACTTGACTTCACAATGAATTGCGCCTTATCCGTATTTCCTAAATTAAGTGGCTTAAGAACATCTCCAATAATTTGCCCGACGCTCTGAAGAGCCTGCAAGTCTCGTTCTGTCTTGTCATACTCTTTCACTAGACCCTAACAATAAAATAACGATTAGTTTAAATTTAGCCACAGTCGGATACATGTATTACACACCTGAGTATCCAACCTAAGGCGCTTTAAAGTCTCTTCAACTTCCCGATGTTGTCTACATTTGCGGCGATAATCCTGTAGAACTTGTTCCCGTTCGTTGTCTGCAGTTGGGTTGCTCATTTTTCTCCCCTAATCCAAATGATGTTGTTGAAGCGTTGTAGTAGCGACGATGCTCGATGCTCGATGCTCGAAGAGTGTCTTTGGCTATATCAATCACAAACGGTTAACTTTGAAATGATTTACGTATCACGTAAATCGCGTATCACACCTACGTAATACGTAGTGTTGGTGTTGGAGGCGTCCTACGAGTAAGTCCTACGCTCGTACGAGTAAGTCCTAAGCTGCTAGGCACGAGACACGGGCACGGAGGACGGAGGTATGTCGGTATGTTCCCTGGGCATGCCCTTTTTGACTAATTTAGCATATTAAAACTTGGAACTTTGCACGGATCTTCAACTGCTACTGC
>Ga0213867_1000396_pt1 | contig 19804 bp, 18 predicted proteins | sample PICome_12_FD_160120 | JGI IMG/M metagenome (GOLD analysis project Ga0213867, IMG submission 160120) | Coastal seawater microbial communities near Pivers Island, North Carolina, United States - PICO540 | ecosystem: Environmental > Aquatic > Marine > Coastal | place: USA: North Carolina... | reverse complement strand
TGCGGTTCAGCGCCATGAGCGAGCCGTCCTGAACTTCTTTGGGCACAACAATCTGGTTGGGGATTTCGCCGTCGACCAAGCGCTCGAGCACGTCCATCAGGTAAGCGGGGTGAATCATGTACATCGTTGAACACGGACAAATTTCCTCGTCCAAACACTCGATGTGCTTGTCAGGGTGTTCTTGGGCAAGTCGAGCCACCATGTTGATCTCCGTGCCAATCGCGACCGAAGCCCCAGCGGGCAACTCCTGCACGTACTTGCGAATGAAATTGGTTGAACCGTACGCGTCAGCAAGGTCGACGGTGGCTTTGGGACATTCGGGGTGAACCACGACCAAGCCGTCGGGATGTTCAGCGCGGAAAACGTCGATTTGGTCCGGCGTGAACCGCTTGTGTACGGAGCAAAATCCGTGCCAGAGAACGATCCGTGCCCCATTGAGCGGCGTACTTGCACCGATTCCTGGGGTCCACGTCGGCATCGCCGTTTCCGGGACCCCCATGGCATGACCGGTGTTTCTCCCAAGGTGTTGGTCAGGGAAGAACAGCACAGCCCCCTTTGGACCCGCTCGCTCAAACGCCCAGTTGAGCACGCCTTCTGCGTTTGAAGAGGTGCAAACCACCCCTCCGTGGCGACCCACGAAATCCTTGAGGTCGGCGCTTGAATTCATGTACGTCACGGGCACGAGGTAGGAACGGCCCTCCTCAGCGGGCAAATCGGCATCGGTTCTGGAGATGGGGTCGGCAAGGCCGGACTCGGCGAGGATGGCGTCCCATGCAGCTTCAACCTCAACAAGCGTCGCCATGTCCGCCATCGAGCAACCCGCACGGAGGTTGGGAAGCATCACGGACTGCTCGTCCGAAGTCAGAATATCGGCGGATTCCGCCATGAAGTGAACGCCGCAAAACACGATGTGTTTTGCTGAGGATTCAGCGGCTTTTTGGCTGAGCATGAAGGAGTCGCCGAGGAAATCGGCATGCATGACAATGCTGTCCCGCTGGTAGTGATGCCCGAGGATGAGCAAATCATCGCCCAACTGAGCTTTCAGTTCGTCGATTCGGTCCGCAATCGCCTGCTCTTCGACCGAGAGCGAGGTGTCCATGAAGTTGACCGAGCACATGGGGAGGGAAATGCTCATGGGACTCAACATACCCACGCGCCTACCCTTTTTCAATGAACGGATGGGGCTGAAGTTTCAAAAAGTCCCAAGCCTGCGTCGTACCATGGTCTTCAAGCCTACCGAGCGCCTTCACCTGGGGGCCGAGGCGGAGGTTTGGAAGGGGATTTGGTTCGGTCAAACCGCTGTACGTAAGCAGCGACGGCCCCGGTCTTGGCGTCATCCCGACCTCGATCACCGTCTTGGCGTTCGTCGCATGGTGAGCGAAGCACGTTTGTTGATTCGTTCTCGGAAAGCCGGCCTTTCCGTACCGGCGGTCTGGGATTTGGATTACGAGGGAGGGCAACTCATCGTCCAGCACTTGGAAGGTACCCCGCTCATCGAAGTCCTCAACGCCGGAGGAACGGAAGAAAGTGATGTTCGAGCAACGCTCCATCGGGTTGGTGGAAGCGTGCGACGCCTTCACCGTGAAGCCATGACACATGGAGACCTGTCGAGCAACAACATCCTCATCGACGGGAACGAGGTCCACCTCATCGATTTCGGACTCGCCTCCATCGAGTACGATGTTGAAAAATTCGGCATCGACCTGCATGTTCTCGACGAAATCCTCGGCGCATCCCACCCTCATTGGCCCAGCGCCATGGAATGGGTGATTGAGGGCTACCTCGCTGAAGAACGTGAACTCGGCCCCGCTCTGGTCCTGCAAGGCGGCGCCGTTCCCAGCGCAAGTGAAGTTCATGCGCGTCTTGAGGACGTACGAACCCGCGTTCGATACCACGGCTAATTCGCTTGACGGCGTTCGCTTTGTCGCTGCCACATGTGCCATGCAACCACCACGAAGGCCAGCAAGACGCCGGCCTGCAAAACGAAGCTGGAGTACGCTCGCAATTCCGGCTCCCAAGCGTGGATTTCGACGGTTACCGCCTCGTCTTCAAGTTGAAAGTATACCAGATGATTTTCCAGCACCTGCGGACCCCATTGGTCGTTGGTGTCGGACGTCAGCACGTGGGTCGTGTTCTCGACCAAATCAAGGAAGTAGATTTCACGGTCAAGGTACTTGCTTTGCGGCGAGGTTGGATTGAGGTGGTCGCGGACCGACCAAGCCAAAATGCCGTGTCCCATTGAGGGGTCCGAGACCTCGTACTTCGGGTTGCTCGCCAACCATTGCTCGGCCGAGGACCGATTGACGAGCACCAAACGGTCGGTAGCGCTGACGTTGACGGTCACGGCCAAGTACGACCGATCGAAGGCAAGCGTGTCGATCGTGGCGTTCTCCATGTCCACCGGCGTGCCCCAAGCCGCGAGAACCTCGTCCTCTTCGACGGGTGCGGTGGCGTTGATGGCGTAACTCACCTGACCGGTTACACCGATTTGGAGCACGTTGACCTGAAGAGGTGCCGTTTCGGTAACATAGGCGATTTCTGAACCGCTGCACACCAAACGAGCGACGTTGCTCACCTCGGTGTGTCCGCCCTCAAGGCGTTGCCCATCAAGCGATTGCATCACGATGGCCCCGCTCTCCGAATACACCACGACCATGGATTGGGGGAGTCCACAGAGGGCGACATCGTTCACGTCACCGGTTGAGAACGAAGCGATGGGCGCTGTCGGCTGCTCCATGTCAAAGACGTGCATGATGTTTGGATTGCTCACCACCAAACGGTCGTTCAACACGGCGTACGAAGCGTTCAGCGTCAAGCCGGGAACGTTGAACCGAGCAGGCTCGGTCGTGCTCGTGGAGAGGTTGTGCAACAACAACGCCGCTCCTTCGGTTTGGTTGTCCAGCGTGACCATCCAGCCGTCGATAGCGGCGGCGGCCTCGGGCGCCTCGACCCCTCCTGCGGGGAGAGAGCGGTTGGTCAAGTCCCACGTGATGACGGCGGCGACCACGATGAGAATGGCAAGCGCCATGCGACCGGTCTCGGTGCTGGTTGGCGAGCGGTACTGCAAGTACATCCTGTGCGAGCTGCTTTTTACCCAAGTCCACGCCTTTTTAGGCCGCGTGAGCACCGTGACAATGCGGACGTTCATCGTACGCTCATCAAAGAACTTCCACCAGGTGTTCGAGGTCCGGTCGGCCATCGATACCGCAGCACCTGCGACGAGCATGCCCCCGATGATGTCCATGAACCAGTGAATGCCGAGGTAGATGATGGTAAAGGCCGTGAGAGCGGTGTAGGCAAACACGGTGTGCCGGTAGCGGTTCCAACGTCGGTCGTCATCAAATCGGGTCAAGCACAGCCAAACAGCGAATGGGATGCCGATGTGAAGCGAGGGCATCCCGTTGGTGAACGGGTCGATCCGACGAAACCAGTCGGCAATTTCCGGAGTGAGGGTATAGGCCAAGGTTTGCATTTCAGGAATGGTATCGCCGGTCACCCTGACGTTGAAAAACAAGTAAAGCGGCACGGCGAGGATGTACACCCAAGCGATGGAGAGGGTGACCCGGTCGGCGAGCCAACGGTCGTCAAAGTAGGCGAAATAGAACACGGAAACATAACAGATGAACATGAAGCCGGCGACGTAAAAATGCGTGAGCGCCGTGGTCAGCCAAGCCGCTTCAAACGTTTGTTGAACCCACAACACGAGGTTGCCCTCAATCGCCCAAATGTAAGGGGTCATGTCGAGTCCGGTGCTCGCCATCAAGACCCGATCAAGTTGGTCCAAGCCGTCCTTGAGGTTGTAGATGGTGAAAACGATCAGAATGTGAACCCAATACCGTCGAAAGAAATCAACAAAGGGGGGGAGCGATAACTTTGCCCACGGTGGTTTGAACACGGGAAGAAGCAGAACCCCCAAGGCGAGGGCGCTGATCATCCATGTCAAGTAGACGCTCTGCATCGTCACCCTCGTTCCTTTGGGCGAGGCCCTGTATTCATCAACTCGTCGTCAATACGGGCCTCAATTCTGGCTTTTCACCATGCACCGTGGACGTAGGGCCGACCTCGGTCGGGGTCGCGTCGGTTGGCGAGGTCGTAAATCCGCTCGAAGCGGTAAATTCCGCTTGAACACCCTTGCTGCCACTCGAAGGAAAGAGCGTACTTTCCGACCGTTTTGACGGTCGGTTTCTCGGCAGGAAGCGCCTCAACCTGCCTTCGGAGCGTCCGGCTGGTGTCGTCTTCGTTCCGCATTGGTGCACATTTTGCACACGGGCACGCGTGCCGCACATCGTCGTAACTCACCGTGAACGTGGTGTCGTCGTCGTAGGTCAGCACCATGTCGTTGGGGCGGCGCTCAAGTTTCTTCAGCGTGGGAAGCGGCTTGCTCATCGGTCCACCTCACACGATTTCCAGGCCGCTGTCGGTGCCGTCGGAAAGTTGGGCTTGAATCGCCTCGACGACGTTGGCAAAGGCATGGGCCGAGGGTCCGTCGGGTTCGGAGACGATACGGTGGACACCGTCATCACCGCCGCGAACGAAACCCGGGTCAAAGGGCAGAGCCCCCAAAAACGGGACACCAAATTCGTCTGCCGTCGCTTGGCCACCGCCTTGCTTGAAGATGTCAAGCGTCACGGAAAACCGTCCATCATCGTCCGCTGTGGCCGTGAGGGTTTTTCCGCCGGGAGCAGCGATGTTGATGCTCGTGCCGGGAGCGGCGGTGCCGTTGACGGTAAAACCGCTCATGTTCTCCACCACGCCGAGCACGGGGACCTTCAGGGATTCGGAAAACGTGATCGATTTCCGGCTGTCAAGCAATGCGACCTGTTGGGGCGTGGTGACGATGACCATGCCGTCGATGTTGGGGAGGGATTGGGCCACGGTTAACGGCTCATCGGAGGTGCCAGGGGGGAAATCGATGATGAGGTAGTCAAGTTCACCCCACTCGACGTCGCCAATGAATTGTTGAATGGCGCCGAGTTTGATCGGACCTCGCCAGACCACGGGTGTGTCTTCGTCTTCTAAGAGGAAGGCCATGCTGATCACCTTGACGCCCAAGTGGCCTTCTGCAGGATGGATGCGTTTGTTCTCAACGTGGAGGCGCCGCCCGTCAAGACCCATCATCTTGGGGACGTTGGGGCCGGTGATGTCAATGTCGAGAATACCAACGCGATGGCCTTGTTGGGCCAAGGAGAGCGCTAACCCGGTGGAAACGGTGGACTTCCCCACGCCGCCTTTGCCGGAAAGCACCATGATCTTGTGCTTGATTTTCCGACCGATTTCCTCCATCGCCATTTTCCGTTTCATTTGAGCGTACGCCTGCTCCATTTGCTTCTGCTCTTGGGGCGAAGGTTCGGAATTGGCCGGTGCCGACTGGCCGCCGGGGGAGTTGATGGTCACGGGGGAATCCGCCATGCCCGAACCACCGTGGAGGCCTACTTCAACCCACCCACGAAGGGCCGTTCACCGATGTGGACAGCCGCCGGTCCAACATCATATGCACCCCGAGGGAGGTGCCGCTGAGCAGAAGCACCAGCGGCCACGACCACGCCATCCCGGCGTAGGCCCATGCAAGACCGACGCAGAGAGGAAGGGAGAGCAAAGCCCCGATTTGATTGGTCGTCCTTCGACGGAGGCGAGAAGGCGAGCCCTCGAGAAGCACCGAAAGCGGCCCAAAAAGAAGAATTTGAGCGGTGATCACCACGGCGACCAGGCGGAAAGCGAGTTCCAGGTCCAACGAAGCGAAGACGATGTGGAGGCCGAAGAACACGGCGAACAGACCTCCGTTGACGAGGTGACACCACCGCACAGGAGCGGGGAGGCGCCGGCCCTATGTCAATCCCCCGTAGTCTACGGAGAAAGGGTTCAAATGCACTCAAAGCAGCCTCCCAACCATGAACATCTTGTTCGTGTGCGTTGGCAACTCCTGCAGGTCGCAAATGGCTGAGGGTTTGGCCAAGTCGATGGGCGTGACCGCCGCATCGGCAGGTACCCACCCTGCAGCCGCCGTGGCCCCCCATGCGCTGACCTTGTTGGAAAGCCGAGGCATCGACACCACCGGCATGCATCCTCAGAGCATCGATGAATTCCAACCCGAGGCCTTCGACAAGGTGATTTCAATGGGTTGCGGCGTTCATTGTCCCGCCATCAAGATTGACGAAGACTGGGGCCTTGAGGACCCGGTTGGAAGCGAGTACGCCGTTTACGAGCGCACCGCCGAAGAGATTGAGCGCCGCTTGAAAGCACTGCTCAATCAGGCCTCTTGAGCGGCAGGAACCTCGCCCTCGCCGGTCAAATCGATGCGCAGCACGCTGACGGTACGAACGCCGTCTTCACCGGGGATTTCTTCCGATTCGCATGCCAGATGGTCAATCGTGACCGTTTCGGGCAAACTTTGCGCGATGTGACCGCTGCGACGGCGGCAAACTTCAGCCACATCCACTGCCCGTGAGATGGTGGCACCACGGGCCACCAACTGGACGGCGCGGTTCCCTTCCTCCATCGCCATAACGACGGCGCGAACGTAGGCGTGCAGCGGTTTTTTGCCAATGAAAATTTCTCGTCGGTCGGACATGGTTCTCCCCTTCGGAAAGGTGAGTCCTCCATCCCATAAAACTTCACAATAAGGCGTTGAAGGGGAGCATGAAATGCGAGCGCCGGGACTCGAACCCGGGTTCAGGCGTTGGCAACGCCCGGTGATAACCACTACACTACGCTCGCTTGCATCCCTCGCACCTTGCAGGGGTTTAAACGATTGTCGGCCGGGTTGAAATGAGCATCAAAGGTCACTGCGTCCCAAAGCGATCAACCGACTCGCCGTCTTGCCCACCTTGTCGCCGGTTCATCAAACCGAGAACAAGGAGCGCCCCCAACACCAGCAGGCCGCCGAGGACGGTCACCAAAACGGTGGTTGATGCGGGTCCCTCTTCGCTTGGGCCGCTTGCGTCCACCAATTGTATGGCGACCGATGTGGTGTTCATTTCTCCGTACGCATCAAAACTTCTGACGCTGACTTCATGTGTGCCGAGCGGCGTCCCGTCGCGAATGGAGAGCAGCACAGAATACACGCCGTCTCCGGCCGTCAAATCACCACCGGAACGACCGTCGTCGTGCATCGCTGCCCACGAGCTTTGGCCGATGGGCGCATAGACCCCAAGGTCGATTTGAACGCGTTCAATGCCATCGGGATCCGTAACGACGACGGTAAAGACAGCGGATTCCTCTGGCTTTTTCTCAACCGTCAGGGCCAACGCCTCCATCACGGGCCGGTCGTTCAGCACCTCGATTTCGATGGGGTTTTCGAAGGCCACGTCGACGTGATGAGGGCCTTTGACAGCATCGCCGATTTCGCCTTGGGTAAAACGTTGGTAACGTTCGCTGGCTCCCAAACCGTCCTCGACCACCATCGTGACGGTCTGAACCCCCGGCGAAAAGCCAAGCGGGAGCGGCACCATGGCCGTCCACACACCGTCGGTGGCCGTCAGGTCAACCAAGGTGCCTTCGTACGGACGAAGGTCCAATTGAACCTTTGAAACCCCGTGACCGTCGTAAGCACGGGCGTTCACCACCGTAGATTGCCCCCGTTCGAGGGATGAAGGAGCAAATTCAACCGACAACAGACGAGGGGCTTGGTTGACGACCGTGATGGACCCCTGCTTGGTGCTCACCGAACCAAAGCTGTCGGTGGCCGTGATGTTGACCGAGTATTCGCCGACTTCAAGGCCGGTTACATGCAACGTGGAAGTGTAGACATCGTCGCCAATGCTCTGATCACCGTCAAGGCCGCGGTCGTTGAGTTGAAGTATGCCCAAACCGACGCTGCTGGCATCTGCGGTGACCTCCACCACGTTCCATTCCGAATCGGTAACACTCGCCTCAAGATGAGCCAAACTGCCACCTTCGCCAACCACCAAACCTTCGCGAAGGCCGATTGCACCGACCGCCGGCGGGTTGTTTTGGTCTTCACTGACAATTTCGGGCGACAGAACCCGGTCGAGGTGTTGTGTTTCCCGAACGGCAATGTTTTCACCGCTTTCACCAAAGGGAAGACTCAGGTTTCGCTCCACATTGGAGAGCAAGCCCGACAAGGGGCCCACGGAGACCACGGCTCCCGAGGCCGTCCCCGATTCGCCCGAACCTCCGTACGTCCCCGTCCACGCAATCACCGTCAGGTTGTGGCCGTCTCGTGCATCGGTGGTGGTTTCCCCAGCGAGCACAGAAAGCGACATTCCTTCTTGGTCGTTGAGCAGCAAGCGGTCGTTGGTCGCCATGGGAATGGGCATCAAACCGGTTTCTCGGCCGACCGTCACGTCACCAAGACCTTCCTCGGACACCGGAGGCGTTGGAGCTTGTTCCACCGGGCTGTGGTCGGGGAAGGTCTCGCCTTCGTCCGCATCCGGACCGGTTTCTCGCCACACCAAGCGAACCGTTCGGTTGTCCCAATCGGATTGAACAACTTGGTAGTCCCACGTCTGGTTGTGGGTGGCCCCGATTCCTGCGCCATCGAAGAAATTCCCTCCGTTCACGCCGGTGATGTTGAACCACGATTCTTGGAAGATGACGTTGACGAGGAAGGATTCGCCCGTGGCGTTGGCTTGCATGCCCGTGGTCTCAATGCCTCGAACGACTCCAAATGACCCTTGGACATCGCCCGTGAGCACCCCGTCGACGTGAAGGTCATCAACGGTCGTGGTCCCGTTCTCGATCTTTGTGTGCAGGTCGAGAATGGTGCCGTTTACCTGCACCGAAGCGTTCTCGTCTTCACCCTCGAACCCAAAGGTGCCGTCGCCGTAGAGTTCCTCCACGTGCTCGGTGCGAACGCCGTTTTCCCACCGCTCCAACGAAATGAAACCGTCAAGGTCGACGTCCAAGCGGGTGCCGTCTTCGATAAGCACGAAATCGGCCATGGCCTCGAAAGCGGTGTGTTGAAGCAAGCGTTCACCGTTGACGTCGTGGTATTCAAAGAAGAACACGGCAAGTTCGCCGTCGATGTTCAGCGAATTGTTCTCCGCTCCGTCTTCGGTGACATTCAGGCTGCCCGTCGCTTCGAGCACCAAGCGCTCACCAACGACGCCGTTGACCAACGACCGGTTGAGCAGGGCCTGAGCGACATCGGCTTGGACGACCGTTTCCATTTCCCCGTCAACGACCGTGGTTTGAAGCGACCCAAATCCGCGAGCATCGAACACCTGATGGGTCAGGATGCCGGCAACGAGTGTTTCGTTCTTCCAAACCTGCGTGAGGACCAAATCGAGGTCCGTTTCACCCTCTCCCGTGGTCTCAAGGGTTTGGAACGTGCCGTTGCCCAGCTCCCAAGAAGAAAGGACTTCGCCAACGCGTTCCTGCCAGCCCTGCCCGGTAAAACTCAAGGCAAAACGTTGCGGACCCGAACCGTTGTCGTAGACTTGTTCAAGCGACCACGAACTCGTGAGCATCACTTCGTGGTCGTCCATCGGTTGGTTCCAAACCCCAACCGTCAACTCACGGCTGTGGGCGACGTCAACCGGGCTGCCGTCTCGAGAAGTAATGTGCGCGTCCAACACGATGCGATCGCCCCACGCCAACGAGGTGTTGAAGGTTGCAAGGGCGGTCCGCCTACCGTCCTCACTCCCCCATTCCAGCACGTAGGAAGCAGGAAGCAACGAATCGTTTCGGAGGTGTTCCATGGACAGGTTGACCTGGTAGGAAGCGTTGTCGGCAAACGTGAGCAAGTAAGCATGCACCGGGTCTCCGCTCAATTCGACCCAATGAACCCGAATCTCAAGACCGATCTCCGTGGCTTCGTCGGCATGGACGGGAAGCGTGGAGAAGAGCAAAACTGCACACAGCGCTACCGTAAGCAACGGTCGGACGGTTTTCATGAGAAGAAACCGGAGGCGGTCCCCTTCAAGACTTTGGGAGGATTGCGCCTCCTAGAGGTCCAAAACATAGCCAAACATCAGGGGTAAAACGATGCTGGCGTCGCTTTGGATGTTGAACCGAGGGGTTGCTGCGCTCAGTTTACCCCACGTGATTTTCTCGTTTGGCGGCGCGCCGGAATACCCCCCGTAGGAAGCGGTTGCGTCGGTGATTTGAGCAAACCAAGCCCACAGCGAGACATCGGTTTCACCGAGGTCTTGGTGCAAAAGAGGGACCACGCAAATCGGAAAATCCCCTGCGATACCGCCGCCTGCTTGAAGGAAAGCCAACGGAAGAGCGGTTGACCGGTAAAACGTCATCAGTTCGGTCATGTAGTGAACACCGCCCAAAACCGCACTAGGGTTGACCACGCCCTCCGAACAACGAGCCGCAAAGATGTTGCCGAGGGTTGAATCCTCCCACCCGGGGACGAAAAGGGGCAGGTTGACCTGAGCCGCCGCTAGCAACCACGAGTTTGCCGGGTCGGCTTGGTAGGCGTCTTCGAGCGCGCCCGAAGTGAGCAGCCGGTAGAGGTAGCGATGCGGAAGGTGCGACGAATCTTCGTCCGAAGCCTCCTTCCACAGGCGGAGAACCTCGTGTTCAATCGCTCGGATGGCTTCCTCTTCGGGAATGCACGTATCGGTGACGCGGTTGAGGTGGCGAGTCAGCAAATCTTCCTCGTCACTTGGAGCGAGGTCTTCGTAGCGCGGCACCCGAACATAATGGTCGTGAGCCACCAGATTGAAGACGTCCTCTTCGAGGTTGGCGCCCGTACACGAGATGGCAGCAACATGGCCTGAGCGAATCATTTCGGCGAGACTTCGGCCGATTTCAGCGGTGCTCATGGCGCCGGCAAGGGTGAGGAAGAGTTTCCCTCCGGATTCTAGCATGTCAACCAACGATGCGCTGGCACGCTGGACGGTGCCGGCATTGAAGTGACGGTAGTGTTCGTTGACGAAGTCACGAACACCCATGCGATCACGCCTCGGTCAAGAATCGGTTCATGCGGTCTCGGCGTACCAAATGCAATTCAGGAGCACCCTGCATCAGCGCATGATGGATGAAGTCGGCGATTTGCCCGGGGTCGGTATCGCCGCAAGTGAAGCAATCCAAGGCAAGCATGCCACGGTCGGCATAGTGGTGAGCCGTAATGTGGCTTTCATCGATGAGCACCACGGCGGCGAACCCGGGGGGTGAGGTTGAACCATCAAAGGCGACGACTCGAGAGTGAACTTCCGTCGCAGAGCTTTGGGCAACCGCTTCCCTCATGATGGAAAGGACCCAATCCGGACTGTTTTTGTCTCCAAAAAAAGCACCCGTGTAGTCTACGAAGACATGGGCACCTCGGATACGGTGTGCAACCATGGTATCACCCTGCGCTCCGCCGGACACTTCTGTTTAAGAACGTGCCGAAAATGTTGCTCCTTTTGCTTCCGAAAAAAAGGACGACCGCGCTTCATCGGAGGGTGTTTTTTCACGTCGAATCCAGCGGCCCTCCCGCCGAGCCAAAAGGTGGCAGGCAAGCATCTTGGTCGCAAGGCACGCAGCGGTGAATTGGGTTAACGGTGTTCCTTCTTGAGCAACGATTTCGTTGACATCGGCGCTGATGACCGTTGCGGAGGGGTTGGCGAACAAGGTTTCCATGGTCTCCACAGCTTGCCAATAGGACAAACCTCCAGGGACAGGGGTCCCGGTTGCTGGAACGAGCGCTCCGTCCAGCCCGTCGATGTCCAACGTCAAATGAACAGGGCCTTGAATCGCGGCGAGTGTGTCTAGCCAGCGTTGCCATTCAGCGCCACCGGTGTGAGGGTGTTGGGTGTCTTTGGCGAAAAACGTCGTGATGCGATCGTCTTCGTCAATTCGGACCGATTCCTCCAGCGAGTAGGCCCGTATACCCGCTTGAAGCAGACGACCGACGCCGACATCCAAACTTCGGGAGGCTGCGCATGCGTGCGAGAACACCTCTCCGTCGAGTTCAGACCTCAAATCGGCATGAGCGTCGAGTTGCACGACGGTCAACCGTGACAAGTCACCGTCGACCAAAGGATGCCTACGGGCGGCGCGCACGAGCGCCGGCAGAATCCCATGCTCGCCACCCAAAGCGAGCGGAAAGACCGACCCGTCAAAGAAGGGTTGCACGTGGTCGACCATCTCGTCAAGTTGGCCGCGCAACGTCGAGGCCGAGCCCTCCCAAACGGGCAGGGTTTTGAAACGGCGTCCATCGGGTAAATCTGCGCCCAGCGTTGCATCAAACAATTCCACCTGGCCGCTGGCTTCCACGCAAGCAGCAGGCCCGTCGACCGCACCGGTTCCGTAGGAAGTGGTGAGTTCATACGCCAGCGGCATCACGACGACATCGGGTTTGCCTTGGGCTTGGGGCAGGCCAAGGAACTGGCCCTCCTCGAAATCCGCTGACATGGGTGAATGGTGCGGCGAACCCTTCATCATCCTGCCGATGTCCATTAAACCCCGAAAGCAGGGCTCAAAGCACCGATTCCATGAAATTCGGTGGAACACTTAATATGGGTTGGCGACCAATATACAATAGCAAGAGCGGCCAAAACATGGTCGACTCACCGGGGGAAATCAAGATGGGAATGACGCTCGCAGAACTCACACGTGCCATTCAACAGCACATAGACGAAAACATGGACACCGAAGTTGCCCAAGGCATGGCAGAACACGCTTTGGGGTTCTTTGGCTTCTACAATCGCATCATTGACAATGCGCTGGAACCAACCGACCGGAACTTGTTTTACATGTTCCAAGATTACGATCTGCTGACGACCGAATCCGAGGAAACCACCTTGTGGGACGGACGGGAATGGCGGATCCACTACTGGAAGTTCAAACCGGATCTGCGAGATCGCGTGGAGGCTTACATGCAACGCAACTTGCAGGAAGAGGAGGTTGACCCCTTCGCTGATATTTACGCCGGAGACGGAGCGAGCATCTGGACGAGGGAGGGCGAAAAGGTCGCCAACCCCAACGCCTTCACGTCCGACTGGTGAAACCCGTTGGATGCAAGCGTTTTTCATTCACGTAACCGACGCAAAACCATGCGAGTGGCCGTCGGTTTGGTTGTTTGCATGGTGCTCGCCGCCGTTCCAGCGGCGGCTGCACAATCGGACGACGAGAACAACGCCGCTTGGCCGGGCGACCCCGTTGACAGTCACGTCCACTTGACATGGGCCGCACTCACGCTCGATGTGAACGATTGGGCCAGCGAACACCCCGACATCGTCGACCTCACCAGCGCCGGGACCTCCGAGCTCGGCAAAACGCTCTGGGTGGTGCGCCTTTCCGATTGGTCAACGGAGACCAAGCCCAACGGCTCGGCCAAAGAAATCGTCTACATCGACGGGGGCCACCACGGCAACGAGTACCTCGGTACCGCCTTGGCCTACTTGACCGCAAAATGGTACATCAACGCCTGGAGCGAGGGCAACGAAGAGGCGATTCAGGTGCTGCAAAACACCGAACTCCACATCCTCATCATGCTCAATCCCGACGGGAACGATATCGATACTCGCTGGAACATCAACCAAGTTGACCTCAATCGGAATTACGACCACTATTGGAACACCTGCCCCACCACCCAACCGGGTTCGAGTGCCTTCAGCGAATCGGAAACCGCTTCCAACTCGGCCTACATGAACGAGTTCGTGGTCGATGCAGACCTGTACGTGACCATGCACACCGGGGTGTGGATCATGCTCTACCCGTGGGGGAAATGGCCGGACCAACCGCCCGACTGGGAATTGTTTTGGGGAATTCGCGACGAAGTTCACGCCACGGTCTCCGACATCCCGATTCAAAACGCCAACCAAGGCCTCTACCCGAACTGCGGCACCAGCCGAGATTACGGCTACGGTGTCATGGGGTTCCCAACCTTCACGTTTGAAACGGACGACGAACAATTCGTTCCTGGAAGCTTTGAGAACCTCAACGAACGCCTCGGGGAAGAAATGGACGTCATGCGATACCTCATCAACAAGGTCTGGTATTGGCGAGCACGCCTTGACGTTCAGTCCCTCGAAATCAGCCAAGATTCGATTGAACTCACCGTGTTCAACCACGGCATGGCGTCCACCTCCAACGCCAGTTTGGAATACCTCAACGAAGGAGGTGACGTGGTTTGGGCATCGCCCCTTTTCGGCGTGAATGCGACCAACAGCAGCACCGTCCAGTTCGACGTGAAAGCATCCACCTTCGTCCAAGGGGGGTCGTGGAATTTGAACTACCAGAAGCGCGTCATCAACGCCTCGGTTTGGGTCAACGAAAGCGTCGAGCACGAGCCACGCTACGTCGACGATGATGGAGACGATCGCTTTCTCATCGGCTTCGGCGTGTTCAACCCCGTGAGCACGTTGCTGGCCATGGTCGGCGTGAGCGCTTGGATGCAACGGCGAAACGGCCTCCAAATCGATGATGAAGAAGCCGTTTTGTGACCTTTCGTTTGAGCGTCGGCAGCCGTACGGAGGGTTCTGCGCCGTGAGCCTGTTCCTCTTGGAAGCGAAAGGAACACCCCCAAGGGTTGAAGTGGGGGAAATCATTGGTCAGCATCGGTGAACCCATGCAAGTGACCATCAGTTCAGGAAACAACATCAACGGAACCCTCGTTCTTCCGTTGTTCGAAGGCGAAGAAGCACTCCCCGAATCCGTTGAGGGCATTCCGAGTTCCCTCAAGAGCCAAATCAACGTCGTCCTCGGCGACGGCGACTTCAAGGCAAAAGCCAACGCCACCATGACCCTGATGGGCACCGATGGCGGCAAAGCCATCCTCATCGGCTTGGGCAAGCAAGCCAAAGCCGATGCACACGCCTACCGAGAAGCGGGCGCCACCGTGGTGGCCTCGTTGAAGAAGGTCCACGGGAACGAGTTGACCGTGGTCTTCCACGACGCCGGCGTGGAGAACATGGCGGCTTTTGGCGAGGGCATGATGCTGCGCAACTACAGTTACGACGACTACAAACAGGTCGATGAGGACGACGAAAAGCCAGCGCTGGCCGCCCGAATCAACTGCAGCGAAGCCAACGCAACCGCGTTGTCCGAGGCCGTTGAGCGAGCTGCCGCCATCGCGAGCGGCGTGCACCTTTCCCGCGACCTCGGCAATTGCCCTCCCAACGACATGTACCCCATGGCCTTCGCGCTCAAGGCCGAAGAGTGGGCCAAGGCCTACGAGAACGTCAAGGTGGAAATCATCGATTACGAATCCGCAAAACGCCAAGGCATGGGCGGATTGGTCGCAGTCGGCATGGGCTCGGCCCGAAAACCCTGCATGGTGATTTTCACCCTAAACGGCGACCAAAAAGGCCGTCACCCCGTGCTCGTCGGCAAAGGCATCACCTTTGACACCGGGGGCATTTCCCTCAAGCCCGGCGCCAACATGGACGAAATGAAGTACGACATGGGCGGTTCAGCCACCGTCTTCGGGACCATGGAAGCCCTCGCAGCCAGCGGGTACGGCGGAAAGGTGGTCGGCATCACCTGCATGGCAGAAAACATGCCCTCCTCCAACGCCCAGCGACCCGGCGACGTCATCACGACCCTCTCCGGGAAGACCATCGAAGTGCTGAACACCGACGCCGAAGGACGCCTCGTCCTCTCCGACGGGTTGTGGAAGGCCGGAACCGACTTTGACCCCGAGTACATCATCGACTTTGCCACCCTCACCGGCGCTTGCGTGGTCGCCCTCGGTCACGAAGCCACCGGTCTTTGGTCCAACGACGACGACTTCCGAACCCGTATTCACGAGGCAGGAAACGACGTTGGTGAACTCGCATGGCCCATGCCGCTCCTCCCCGCCTTCGAGAAGGAGATGACCGATTCCAAGATCGCCGACACCCGCAACTTGGGTGCTGGACGCTGGGGCGGCGCCAACACGGCCGCTGCCTTCCTCAAGCAGTTCGTTCCCGACCGTGGTGAAGGCGACGATGCCGAACAAATCACTTGGGCTCATATGGACATCGCCGGTACGTACTGGGGCGCCAAGACCAACAAGATGGTCGGCTACGGTGCAACGGGCATCCACGTCCGCACCATGGTTCGGCTCATCACCGGCGAGTGAACCCTCGCCCTTCGGCGGGTTTCGCCGCCAAAGGCTCGATGAATTTCATGAAACCCTCGGCCGAGAGGCTCGACCCCATGTCCAACCAGCACGACGATTTGATTAGATTTATATGGGGTCACTCTATCGCCACTATACAACCGATGGTTAAGTAGTGGTGAATTCGATGGCCGACGATTCTTGGGAAGACGAATTTCTTGACAAACTGGAGAACATGCTCCGGAACATGGGCATGCCCATCACTCGAGAGCAACTCAAGGGTTTCATGAACCAGTTCAAGGACCAATTTGACGCCATGGGCATCAACCCCGAGAAGATCGCTAAAGGGGAAGTCAACTTCAATTTCGACATCTCCGACATCTCGAAGATGTTCAACGCTGGAACCTCGGTCGAGGACCTCTTCAAGAATCTGGGCATGGACATTCGCGTCGATGCTGCCCCCGTCGAGCTCGACCCTTCGGCCCTGGAGTCCAACGATGACGAAACGGTCAAACTCCCGGCCGAAGACGTTTACCTCGATGGATGGAACATGTCGGTCACGCTCGACTTCGCCCTCAAAGGCGACATCGACTCTGAACACCTCGAGATTGAACTCGTCAAGAACGGCTCGCAAATCGAAATCATGCGAACCACCCAACCAAAGCCCCTGGCATTGGTGGAACTCCCCCACCCCTGCGATGACGTGGTGGATTGGACCCTGAACAACGGCATTCTCGACATCACGCTGAAGTTGACCCCTCAGGGGAAAGCGTTGGAAGCGAACGATGACGATGATGTCCCCGCCCCGGGGGACATCAGCATTGACGTCGGCGAACACGACGACGACGATGACGAAGACGACGGTGGCATCCCCATTTTTTGAAAAGGAAGTGAAACAACATGAGCAAAGTGATTGGAATTGACCTTGGAACAACGAACAGCTGCGTGGCGACCATCGAAAACGGCGAACCCGTCGTGATCCCCAACGCAGAAGGCGCCCGAACCACCCCCTCGGTGGTGGCGTTTGCGAAAGACGGCGGCGAGCGACTCATCGGCGTGACCGCCAAGCGGCAAGCGGTGACCAACGCCGACCGAACCATGATCTCGGTCAAACGGCACATGGGCACCAAGTGGTCCGCCGACGTCGACGACACCGCCTACACGCCGCAAGAGGTCTCGGCGTTCATCCTTCAGAAGTTGAAAGCCGATGCGGAAGCCTACCTGGGACACGAGGTGAAGCAAGCGGTCATCACCTGCCCGGCCTATTTTACCGATGCTCAGCGAAAAGCCACCAAAGACGCCGGACGAATCGCCGGACTCGAAGTGCTCCGCATCATCAACGAACCCACCGCTGCAGCGTTGGCCTACGGCGTTGACAAGACCCAAGACCAAACCATCCTCGTCTACGACTTGGGCGGTGGAACCTTTGACGTCTCCGTGCTCGAAATCTACGAAGTGGACGGCCAACCGCAGATCGAAGTCAAGGCGACCGCAGGAAACAACAAGTTGGGTGGCGACGACTTCGACGAGAAGATCATCTCGTGGATGACGGCCGAATTCAAGAAGGACACCGGCATTGACCTTTCCAAGGACAAGCAAGCCATGTCCCGCCTGAAGGAAGCCGCAGAGAAGGCAAAGATCGAGCTCTCTGGCACCCAACAAACGCAGATCAACCTGCCCTTCATCTCCATGGCCGACGGTCAACCCGTCCACATGGATCTGACCCTCTCTCGGGCCAAGTTTGAGGATTTGATCTCCAAACTGATCGAGAAGACCATGGTGCCCACCCGCCAAGCGATGAAAGACGCCGGCCTCAAGAAGGGCGATGTTGACAAAGTCATCCTCGTGGGCGGTTCAACCCGTGTTCCAGCGGTTCAAGACGCCGTTGAGAAAGAAGCGGGCAAGCCACCGTACAAGGGCATCAACCCGGACGAAGCCGTGGCGATGGGCGCTGCCCTCCAAGCCGGTATCATCGCCGGTGACGAAGGCGTCTCCGACATTCTCCTGCTTGACGTGACCCCGCTGACCTTGGGCATCGAAACCCTCGGCGGCGTCATGACGACCATGATCGAACGGAACACCACCATCCCCTCTCGACGCTCCGAGATTTACTCAACCGCCTCGGACAACCAACCCGCCGTGGAGATTCACGTGCTTCAAGGCGAGCGTGAGTTCGCAAAGGACAACGTCACGCTGGGCCAGTTCCAACTCGTCGGCATCCCACCCGCACCTCGCGGCGTGCCTCAAATCGAAGTCACCTTCGACATTGACGCCAACGGCATCGTGAACGTCAGCGCCAAGGACATGGGAACCGGCAAAGAGCAGTCCATCAAGATCGAATCCGCCACCTCTCTGTCCGAGGACGAGATTCAAGAAAAGATCGCTGAAGCCGAGAAGTTTGCCGAGGAAGACCAACTCCGCAAGGCCAAGGTCGAGTTGAGAAACATGGCCGACCAGGTGGTCTACCAAACCCGACGCACGCTTGAGGAATCCGCCGATAAACTGGACGACAGCGACGTTGACCCCGTGAAGGCCCACTTGGACGAGTTAGAAAAGATGGTTCAAGACGACGACGGGAAACCCGTCGACATCGAAGCCATGGACGACGCCGCCATTCAGGCCAAGGTCAAGGAAATCGAGGAAGCCATGCACGCCGTTTCCACCAAACTCTACGAAGCTGCTGCTGCCGAAATGGCGCAACAAGAGAGCGGAGAAGACGGTGCCATCAACGTGGACGACGGCGTGGTTGACGCCGATTTCGAAGTCGTTGAGGACGAGGACTGAACCCGTACCTCAAGCCTGCTGAGCGCTTGGCTTATGGCAGGGATGTCGGTGGCAGAAGCATGAGCGAAGTCCCCATCCTCAAGGAGACCACCCGCTCAACGGGGAGAGAAGCTCTTCGAAACAACATCACCGCAGCGATGGCGCTCGCCGGAGCGGTCCGCACCACCCTTGGGCCGCTGGGCCAGGACAAGTTGCTCATCGATGACGAAGGTCGCACGATGGTGACCAACGACGGCGTGACGGTGCTTGAATCAGCGAAGGTGGAACACCCCGTTGCCAGGATGCTCATCAACGCCTCGACCACCCAAGATCGCATTGCCCGAGACGGCACCACCAGTGCCGTCCTGCTCTCCGCTGAGCTACTGCAAAACGCATGGGAATTGGTGCTCCAGGGCGTCCACCCCTCCGCCATCGCTCGCGGCTACCGTCGGGCCGAGGAAGCCTGCAGGGAGCATTTTGCAAAACTCATCGTCGACGCCACCCCCGAGAGGCAACGTCAAGCCGCCGTCACCTCCCTCGCTGGAAAAATCCACGAGGCCATGCAGCACCATCTCGCCGGATTGGCCTACGAGGCGGCTCAAGCGGTGGTGGAAGAGCGAACACACGGCCTTGTGGTGGACCCGACACGGGTCAAAATCCTCACCCAAACCGGAGGGGCGATGACCGATTCTCACCTTGTTACGGGCTTGGTTCTCGCCAAGAAACGGGCCACGGACCTCATGCCGAAACACCTCGACTCGGGGAAAATTGCTCTGGTTGACGGAGGACTCGAGCGCCGAGAACTGATGAGCAGCGTGAACGTCAACTTGACGAAGGCAGGTGTCCTCGAAGAATTCCGCCAGCAAGAAAAAGCCCTGCTGCACGAGCAGGTTGACCACCTCGCCGCCCTGGGTGTTACCTTGCTGGCCTGCAAAGAGGGGATTGACGATGATGTGCACCGTCGTTTGAGCGATGCGGGCATTCAGGCCTACCGCAGGGTGGCCCGCTCGGATTTGGACCTGCTCGCCCGGGGAACCAACGCCACCCTCAACCACGACATCAGCAGTTTGACCGAGCGGGACTTGGGCGTCTTCATCTCCA
>Ga0213867_1000395_pt1 | contig 19807 bp, 5 predicted proteins | sample PICome_12_FD_160120 | JGI IMG/M metagenome (GOLD analysis project Ga0213867, IMG submission 160120) | Coastal seawater microbial communities near Pivers Island, North Carolina, United States - PICO540 | ecosystem: Environmental > Aquatic > Marine > Coastal | place: USA: North Carolina | collected... | reverse complement strand
TGGAAGTGTACTTAGAACTTTAGACGGAACAGGAGTAGTAAGTGGTTCAGTGCTAAGGACTTTAGATGGAACGGGAGTTGTAAGTGGTTCGGTAATTACAACTTTAGACGGAACTGGTGTTGTTAGTGGTTCGGTAGTTAGAACTTTAGAAGGAACAGGTGTAATAAGTGGTTCAGACCAACTTATATTCAATGGTAATAGGGTTGTATCTCAAGAAAAACTTCCAACAATGTTTACTTCATCATTTAATCCTGGAACAAGTGGTTCTGTAATTGATTTCTTAAATGCAGTATTCTATCCAAACACAGAACCAACAATAACAACTGGTAATCAAACAATAGAAGAATATACTTCAAATGGTTCAACGATTGTAACCATTGCAGGAACAGACCCCGAAGGACAATCATTAACTTTTGGAACTGCTTCATCATACTCTGATGATTTAGTTAGAGTAGCATCTAATGGTGTATTAACTTTAAATGCATTAGCAGAATCATCATCGTTTAATACAGATTTAGTTGGTGGAGTACATGGTCATACATTTACTGCAACTGCAACTGATACTTTTAACGCTACAATTGAAAAAGATATTACAATCTTTGTAACACCAAACGAAGCTCCTAAATTTAGAGAAGGTTCAACTGGTGGAAATGTTATTACTTCTGTAACATCTAACTTAAATGAAAACTCTACAAATAATACTTTAGTAAAAAGAGTATTCTTTACAGATGCAGAAGGTGATACAATTACAATTACAACAAGTTCAATAGATAACAATCACTTTGATGTTACTGTTTATGGAACTTATTTAGATATTAGACAAAATACAGGTTCGTTGGATTACGAACAACAAACACAATATACATTTAGTATAACTGCTTCAGATGAACATTTTGAAAATGGTCAAGATTCTGATTCAAGAACATTCTTACCAATTACTATAAATGTAACTGATAACTTAGCACCAACGTTAAGTAACCAAACTCTATCATCTATAAATGAAAATAGTTCAAATGGAGCATCTGTTGGTTCAATATCAGCAACAGATAACGAAGGTGATAGTATTTCATTTGTAACATTTGATTTACATAAATTAGAATTAGATAATAGTAATGTAGCAAGTGGTTCATATGGTGGTACTTCACAATTAACAGACCCACACGAAAATCCTTTCCAAATGGATTCGAGTGGTAATGTAACAAGAAAAACTGGTGTTGTAATAAATTCTGATTTAATAAATGAATATCAATATAGAGTTCAAGTAAGAGATAACTTTAACTCAACAATTTCAAATGTTGCTATAGTAACGATACCTATTTCAGATGATACAGCAGCAACCATAACAGATAACTGGTCAGCAGGACCTTATATCAAAGAATCTGAATTAAGTGGTACAACTATAAAAACAACAGATTATGGTTCAACTCAAGCTGATTATGGTTCAAACCAAAGTGGTACATGGAGTTCATCTAACTCATCAATATCAATAAACTCAAATGGTAGTTTATCGTTGAATGTAAACTTAAGTGGTTCAGTAACTCAGAGTGGTGATACAATCGATTCAACAATTACATTTACAAATAGTTTTGGTACAACAACTACCGATTCGTTAACTGTAAATGTTATTGAGAATGATGCACCAACTGCAACATTTACAAATCAAACATCGAACTTAAACGCTAATTTAGCAACAACAAATACAAACTTAGTTCTTGTAGGAATTTCAGATACGGAATCGGATACACCATATTCTGCTTCATTGAGTGGAACGGATGCATCTAAACTTAATTTAAGTTATCAAAACTCCAATTCATCTTCTGTTTATATAAGAGCAAATGAAAACTTATCAGCCGCAACTTATAATTACAATATTAGAGTAACTGATAATTATGGAAAATCAACTGATTACAATAGTAGAACAATAACAATTGCTTCAGCATCGACAGGTTCTCTTGGTGGTGATACTTCAATTTATATTATAGAATCGGCAGTAAGTGAAGCAGTATATAGAGATGCAACAGGATTTAATCAAGGAAATGCCGCTCAATTAAGTGTTTCTTATTCACCAAACTATGGTTCAGCAGTAGTACAATCTTATACCTCATCAAGACAAGGAATATCTGTTGATTCAAGTGGTAACTTAACTGCAGGATATGACTTTAGTGGTTCAGTAACAAGTACAGATTACACAAGTACTGCACTTGTAAGTGATTCTACAAATAGTACATTATATGATAAATCACTTCATGTAAATGGAATAAAGGTAGTACAAGGAGCAGCAACTGGTTCTCAATCAGCAGTACCAGATGCATTTACTGAAAAGGTTGCTCAAACAATTAAATTGATGGTAACCTCATCAGGTGCAGATATCAATGATACCGACCAAGCAAATATGATTGGAATCCTTAAAGGTGAAACTGGTACATGGCATAGTGGTTATCCAACTGCACAAAGAATTTTAAGAGGAGCAGGTTCGGATTACTCTCCAAACCCATTAATTGATTCTAATTACTCAAGTTATTCAGGTTTACAAAATTTCCAAGATTCTCACGCAACTGATGATATGATTTGGTATCTTAATTCTTCTGCAGCAAGTGGTAGTGGAGATGCTGATATTGTTGAAGTTATTGAACACTTAATGCACACAATACATCAATATGGAGTAAGAGGTGCAGTTAGTGGTTCATACAATGAATTATCTTGGGACCCTGATACTGATTCAAATTGGAATACTCGTGAATTATATTACGCAATAAAAGAAGCGGTAGATGATAGTGTATTTGATATAAGTAGTTATGGTGATGCAAGTTATAATACTGCAGCAACATTTAAATTAATAGCAAAAGAATATCTTTACTTATTAAACTTTAATATGTGGGAATATTCTTCTTTATGGAGTGGTGGTTCATTATCTCCAGAGTGGAATGATAATTCAAGAACACCATCGGGTATTCAAACAAACAATCCATTAGGATATGCACTATATAACAAATATATAAAACCAGTTTTAACTAAACCATCTAAAACTGTTTTACAAAATATATTCCAAGATGGTGATGTTGGTAACCCAACAGTAGCAGGTTCATCAGGATATACACCAGAAGTTGGAACAGGATTAATTTCTAAAATAACATTTAGAGACCAATACGATAATATTGGTAGTGGTTCTGTAAATGTGAATGTATTTGCTAATCAAGCACCAACCGTTACCTTTACAGACCAATCAGCAAACTTTGAAACTGATTTAGCAACAACAGGTACTACAATGGTTAGTATGAGTATCTCTGATACAGAATCAGATACTCCATTCTCAGCTTCATTGACTGGTACAGATGCAAGTTCATTACAATTAAAATATACAAACTCGAATTCATCTTCGGTTGGAATACAAGCTTCTACAAACTTATCAGCAGCAACTTACAACTATAATGTTAAAGTAACTGATAATTTTGGTAAGAGTAGAGAATACAATAGTAGAAGTTTTACAGTTGATACTTCTGCTGATAATGGAAAAGTTTATTTATATGATGTTGGGTTTAGTAACTCAACTTATAACACTGCAGTTGGTATCTCATCAGAAGATAGTTCAACTCCACCAATAGCAACTCCATATTCAAATATTGGATTTGTAGATGCAGTTATAAATGATGATATATTGGGTGATTCTACATTTACTTATTCATATGGAAGTACACAAACTGCAACTAAATTAGCAGAAGCAAGTGGTTCTAATTTACATGATGTATTAAGAAGTATGGGAAGTAGTGGAACTGTATCAAGAAACTCATCGAAACACTTTGTGATTTTATTCCCAAGTGGTTCAGATATGAGTGGTATTCCAACAAGTACAACCGCTGAATATGGTGATAATACTGTGGGAAGATATACTTTAGAAGTGGGTGGTGATGGAACAACGATTGATGGTGTAAATACAATAGAAGCATCAGAAATAAATCAATTTACATTAGCAACATCTCATGTAGGCTTTACAAAATGGTTTATGGTGGGTGCAAGAAATCAATTTGCAAGTTCAACAAGTATTAACTTAGGATTAAATCCTTCAAGTGGAAGTGGAGGAGTGTAATTATGAAAAAGAATATTTATATAATAAAAGGAGATAACAATGCCATCGTATAATTCAAAATTAGAGTTATCACCAGCAGGTGTTAGTGGTAACATTATTTTAATGGATATAGACCCAATTAAGGGAGCCTTTGCGGTTTACACCTCAACACAATTAAATGCAAAATCTGTAAATTATTTTTCTGATGGCCAATTAGTTTATGTTAGTGATAGTGGTTCATTATTCAAGGCAAATGTAACTCCTGCAAATCCACCAATTTCATTTGAAGATACAGTAACTTTTTCTGCTTTCTCATTTAATAGTGGTTCATTTGTATCCGCTTCATTCAATAGTTCAACAAGTGCATTAACTTTATTTGGTGAGGATGTACCTGGTTCAACAAGAGTATCTATGTCTGTTGATTTATCATCCCTTGAAGGTGGTGGAGGTGGAGGTAGTGGTGATATCACTGCAGTATTTACATCAGATGAAGGTATTACTGGTGGAGCTTCAAGTGGTAATGTAGTATTAGAGTTAGACCCAGGTGATGGAATTGTTGTTAATTCTAATGGTATAAATGTTAGTACAGGTTCTAACCACTTTACAGAGGGAGTACAAAAAATTAATTTAGATGGTGGTATATTATAATATCAACATATTTATATAAGAACTATATAGTTCTATAAAAGGGCAGATGACCCGTTTAACAAAATAAAGGTTTTATTTAACAAACAAAAAACAAGGAAATAAAAAACAATGGCACAAATTATTCAACACAAAAGAGGTGTTTTAGAAGATTTGAGTGGCGTAACTCCGAATAAGGGTGAACTACTTGTTGTAACGGGTTCAAGTATATCTGCACTAGCTGATGGATTGGTGTTCGTTGGGAATCATTCTAATTTAACCTCGGTGAACAAAATCTTAACAGGTTCTTCTTCACCAAACTTAACTTCTTATGATGAGGGTGTAAATGGATTACCATTTTACAACACAACAGATAAGAAATTACAAATTTTAAGAAAAGATGGAAATATTGATATCGTTCTTAAGAAAACTTCATTAGATTTAGATGGAACAGGAATTATCTCTTCATCTGCACAAATTGATGGAGCTTTCTTAAACACAAATGGTGATTCAGTTATTTCATCTTCAGCACAATTAACAACAGAATTTGATACAAGATATCTAAACACAAATGGTGATTCAGTTATCTCATCTTCTGCACAATTAGATTCAGTATTCTTGAAAGCTGATGGAGAGAGTGTTATCTCATCTTCAGCACAAGTAGATGCAACTTCAGTTCTAAACTTTGATTCTAATGTACAATCATTCATTAGAAGTATTGATGTATTATCTGGTTCACTTGATACTGATGCTGTATCTGAAGGTTCATCTAATGTATATTATACTAACGCAAGAGTTCAATCATTTATTAGAAGTGAGGATGTTATTTCTGGTTCTTCTCAAGTTGTTCTAAACAACGCGGATAAGACAGGATTTACAGGAGCTGCTTCGATTACTACTTTAGGTACTGTAACTGCTGGTAACATAGTTGCAATTCTACCTAATGGGGTAGTTTCTTCATCTGCACAAATTGATGGAGATTTCTTGAATACAAACGGAGATTCAGTTATTAGTTCATCTGCTCAGTTAACTGGAGACTTTGATACAAGATATCTTAATACAAATAGTGATGGAGTAATATCAGGTTCTTCACAAGTAAATGCTGATACAATTACAAACTTTGATACAAACGTACAATCATTTATTAGAAGTATTGATGTAATTTCTGGTTCTTCTCAAGTAACTGGAATTGTAGATAGTCAAATTAGTGGTGTAAATCATAGTAAAGTTGACTTCGGTGGTTCAAACTTAACTTCTGGTTCATTAGGATTGGTTGTAGGAGATGGTTCTGCTACTGATACAGTAAATGTTGGTGTGGATACTTTAGCAATTATTGGTACAGCAAATGAAGTAACAACTGCAGTAACTAATAATCAAGTACAAATTGGATTACCTGATAACGTAACAGTTGGTGGTAATATGACAATTAGTGGTAACTTAACTGTAAGTGGAGATACTGTTCAAACTAACGTTGGTACATTAAATGTTGAAGATAATATCATCAATGTGAACTATGGTGGTTCTGAAACTGATGGTGGTCTTTATGTTTCTGATGTAACTGGTGGTGGTTTAACAAGTGGTTCTATTCTTTGGGATGGTACTAATGATTATTGGAAAGCTGGAGCGAAAGATTCTGAAGCTAGAATAATTGTTGGTAATGGAACTGATACTGCAGGGAAAATAACTAAATTTTCAGCTGATGGTGTAATTACTGATTCTATTATTTCTGAAAGTGGTACAACTGTAACAATTTCAAATGATTTAATTCTTAGTGGTTTAACTGCATCTTCATTCTTAGTTTCAAATGGTTCTAAACAATTAGTATCAATTGCAAGTTCAACGGATGGTGATATTTTAGTATCAAATGGAGCAGGTACATTCTCTGCAACAAATACTATCGATGGTGGTACATTCTAATAAAAGTTTAATCATTAATTGATTTTAAAAATTAATCCCATACTCAAAAGGTGTGGGATTTTTTTTATACTTTTCAATTTCTTATACTTATATAAGTGAAGTTATATTATCGAGAATCACAAAATACAAGAATAGGTATATTTATATAAAATAAATGGGAAAAGAATTTAGATGGCAACATTAAAACTAAGAAGAGGTAGTTCCTTCACCTCACCACAGATATCAGAACCTTTTTTCAACACATACAACAATACAATGTTGTTGGGGTTTGGTACTACTGATGGTGAACATATTACCCTCGTAAAGCTAGGAGCTAATACGGGTTCAATTGAACTAACAGGTGATTTAACAGCATCAAACGTTACTCTTACTGGTGATTTATCCGCCAGAAATGTTAGTTTGAGTGGAAACATAATAATTGGTGATGAGATACAAGATAACATCACAGTACAAGGACAGTTTAGTGGTTCACTAATACCATCTGCATCTAATGAATATGATTTAGGTTCAACTACGAAAAAATGGAGAAATCTTCATGTTGTTAATGGAACAATCGATAATGTAACACTACCTGGTAGTAATATAGTTTCATCTTCTCAACAAATCTCTGATTATAATGTATATTTAGAAATAAATGGTGATAATGTCGTTTCAGAATCTGCACAAATAAACCACGATGCAACGACAGGATTTGTAAACAACGAACACATTAATCACTCAGATGTACTAATCAACGCTGGTGATGGTATGAGTGGTGGTGGTAATATTGTTAGTTCAAGAACATTAGGACTTAATACAGGCTCCGACCATTTCTTAGAAGGAGTAAAGAAAAAAATAAATACTGAAGATGTAGTTAGTGGTTCGATTCAAGTAGACCACGATGCAACTACAAACTTCGTAGCAAACGAACATATAAACCACACTTCAGTAACAATGACAGCAGGAGCTGGTTTAACTGGTGGTGGTACTATCGCATCAACAAGAACATTTAACGTAGAATCTGCAAACAATGGTATTGCGATAAATGCTGATAATATAGAATTAGTTAATGATTCAACTACATTCACATCTGGTGTAAAGGCAAAATTAAATACTGAAACAGTTGTTAGTGGTTCAGTTCAAGTAGACCATGATTCAACTACTAACTTTGTAGCGAATGAACACATTGACCACACCTCAGTAACAATTACAGCAGGAGCTGGTTTAACTGGTGGTGGAACAATTGCTTCTACAAGAACTTTAAATGTTGAATCCGCTAATAATGGTATTACAATAAATGCGGATAATATAGAATTAGTTAACGATTCAACTACATTTACTTCAGGTGTAAAGGCAAAATTAAATACTGAAACGGTTGTTAGTGGTTCACAACAGGTAATCGATTTTGTTACAGCTTCTGATTTAGATATGGGTGGAAATAAAGTTCTCTTTGGGAATGTTTACTCTGCAGAATCAGATTTACCATCAGCAAGTACATATCATGGTATGTTTGCTCATGTTCATGGGACTGGTAAAGGATATTACGCACATAATGGTGGTTGGATTAAATTAATAGATGAAACTTCATCGGATACTGGTGATTTATCAGAAGGTTCTAATCTTTATTATACAGATACAAGAGTAAAGACAAAATTAAATACAGAAAATGTAATTAGTGGTTCATCTCAAGTACCAATGGGTGGTGATATTAGTGGTAATGCTGATAACGCTACAGTAAATAAAGTTAAGGGAGTATCTTTAACAAGTGATGAAGCAACTCAAATATCAAATATAAACTCAGTAACAATCTCAAATACTCAATGGGGTTATTTGGGTGATTCTAATCAAGGAATTTCAACAACTGATAATGTAGTATTTGCAGATGGTGATTTTACAGGAGATGTACAAGTAACTGGTAACCTAACAGTTTTAGGTTCAGCAACTGAAATACAAACTTCAGAATTAAGAATTGAAGATAAATTAATTACAGTTGCAAGTGGTTCTTCAGATTCATCAGCAGCAGATGGAGCAGGTTTAGAAATTGATGGAGCAAACAAATCATTAACTTGGGAACATGGTACTCAACAATTTGTATTAAACGCTAAAGTAAGTTCATCAGTAGGATTCAAAGGAGAAGGTGGAGAACTTACAGGTATTGATACAGACCAAGTAACTGAAGCTGGTAATCTTTATTATACAGATGCTAGAGTTAAAACAAAATTAAATACAGAAACTGTAATTAGTGGTTCAACTCAAGTAAATCTTAATCACTTAGATACAGATGATTTATCAGAAGGTTCTAATCTTTATTATACAAACGTAAGAGTAAAATCATATATAAACTCTCAAGATGTTATTAGTGGTTCATCTCAAGTAATATTAAACGATGCTGATTATACAGGATTTGATACAACAGATATATCAGAAGGTAATAATCTATATTATACAAACTCAAGAGTTAAAGCAAGATTAAATCATGAAACTGTAATTAGTGGTTCATCTCAAGTAAATGCAGATACTATTGAAAACTTTGATAGTAATGTAAAAGATAAATTAAATGTAGAAGATGTAATTAGTGGTTCATCTCAAGTAAACGCTAATACAATCACAAACTTTGATTCTAATGTAAAAGATAAGATGAATGATGATGGAGTAATTTCAGGTTCATCTCAATTACACGATGATTTAGATTTAAGATATTTAGAAATTACAGGAGATAATGTATTTTCTCAATCTGCACAAATAGACCACGATTCAACAACTGGTTTTGTTGCAAATGAACATATTGACCACTCATCAATTACAATTGGAAGTGGTAAAGGATTAATCGGTGGTGGTAACATCACAACAAGTAGAAGTTTAACATTAGCAACTGGTTCACAACACTTTGGAGAGGGTGTAATCAACGCATTGACAGGTAGTGGTATAATTTCATCATCAGTATTAAGTTCTACCTCAGTACAAGGTCAAGTTAGATTAACACAAAATGGTACGGCAACAAATGTTACACTTAATGGATTAGGAACAACAAATTCACCTACGTTTGACGGATTAACACTTACAGATGTATCGGCATTAGATAATACACATTATACTGTTTTTGTTAGTGGTTCTGGTGGGGTAGTTGGAAAACGAACTTTAGCAACAGCCGCTTTCTATCATGTATCATCATCTATTTCTGATGGTAATACCGCGGTTCTTGGTAACGCTGGAGCAGTTAAAGATTATATTGATGAAGCTTTAATAGCAGTTGGTGCGGGTGATATTACAAAAGTAACCGCTGGTTTGGGTATGAGTGGTTCAACTGATTCGGGTGAAGCTGTTGTAGCAATTGATACAGGTTCACAACACTTTGGTAGTGGTGTAATCAATGCATTGACTGGAAGTGGAATAGTTAGTGGTTCTTCACAAATATCTCTAAGTGGATTTAGTACAACAAACCTTTCGGAAGGTACAAACAAATATTATACTGATGCTAGAGTAAAAACAAAATTAAATGCAGATGGTGTAGTAAGTGGTTCTACATTTAGTTCACCATCACAAGGTACTCTTAGAGCTACTATTAATGGTGATAATACTGATATCGATTTAGGATTACAAGCGGGAGATTCACCAACATTCGTTGGTGGTAATTTCACAGGTGATGTTCAAATAAGTGGAGATTTGGTAGTACAAGGTGCAGCAACTGAAATTCAAGTTTCTGAGTTAAGGATAGAAGATAAACTTATTACAGTTGCAAGTGGTTCAGCTAATTCATCAGCAGCGAATGGAGCAGGTTTAGAAATTGATAGAGGAAGTGATTCAAATATAACATTAAAGTGGAATCATAGTGATGGTAGATTAGAAGTTAATGATGATTTCTTTTCTCAAGGTACAATTAGTGCAACATCAGATATTGTAGCATACGTTTCTTCTGATGAAAGATTAAAAACAGAAGTAAAACCAATTGAAAATCCAATACAAAAAATAAATAGTATTTCTGGTAACAGTTTCGTATGGGATGAAGAAAAACAAAATATTTATAAAGGTAAAGATTACGGAGTTATAGCTCAAGAAATAGAAAAAGTTTTACCTGAGTTAGTAAATACTCGTGAAGATGGTTACAAAGCAGTTAAATATGATAGAATTGTATCTCTTCTTATTGAGGGAATAAAAGAACTATCAGATGAAGTTAATCAATTAAAGGAAAAAATTAACAAGGAATAAGATATGATTTTACACAACCCCATTGTTTCAGGTTCATTATCACTAGCGGTAGGTTCTACCTTTGTATCAAACAATGGTACAATTTCTGGTTCAGCACAAGTTATAGCCGCTTTACCAAGTGGTGTTGTATCTGGTTCATCACAAATCAGTTTAGGTGGATTTGATACTGATGATTTATCAGAAGGTTCATCTAATTTATACTATACAGATACAAGAGTTAGAGATTATATAAGAAGTATTGACGTAATTAGTGGTTCTTCACAATTAGAAGGAACATTCTTAGAAATAAATGGAGATAATGTATTTTCATCTTCTGCTCAAGTAAATGCTAACTCAATCACAAACTTTGATACTAATGTAAGAGATTATATCAGAAGTTTAGATGTAATTAGTGGTTCATCTCAAGTTGATGTAACACAAACTACAAACTATGGAACTATAAACCAATATACTGATTCAGATTTCGATACAAGATTAGGAACGAAATCAACATCAAATCTTTCAGAAGGTTCAAATCTATATTATACTGTTTCAAGAGTAAAATTAAAACTTAATCAAGATGGTGTAATATCAGGCTCATCTCAATTAACAACTGATTTCGATTCAAGATATCTAAATACAAATGGAGATGGTGTAGTATCTGGTTCATCACAAATTTCATTGAGTGGGTTCTCAACATCTGATTTATCAGAAGGAACAAATAAATACTATACAGATACAAGAGTTTTAAATTATGTAAATGATTTAGGTGTAATTAGTGGTTCTACATTTAGTTCACCATCACAAGGTACTGTAAGAGCAACTATAAATGGTTCTAATACAGATGTAGATACTGGATTACAAATTGGAGATTCACCACAATTTACAAACTTAACACTTACTGGTAACTTAACTGTTGCAGGTTCAACAACAACTACAACTTCAAATGAAGTTAATATTGGTGATAATATTATCAACTTAAATTATGGTGGTTCATCTACAACGGGTGGTATATATGTAAAAGATGGTACTGGTGTTTCACAAGTAAGTGGTTCATTTGTATGGGATTCTGCTGATGGTAGAGATTATTGGAAAGCTGGTAAATTAGGAAGTGAAGCAGAAATTGTAACAACTGGAAACATTGTATCAAAACTACCAGCAGGAACGGTTAGTGGTTCTTCACAAATAACAATAACAGAATCACAAATTTCAGATTTAGACCACTATGGTAATTCTGATGTTCAATCATATATTAGAAGTATTGATGTAATTAGTGGTTCATCTCAAGTAGTATTAAATGATGCAATAAAGACAGGATTTGATACAGCTGATGTATCAGAACACTCTTCAAATCTTTATTATACAGATGCTAGAGTAAAAACAAAATTAAACGCAGAGGGAGTTATTTCATCATCAGCACAGATTGGTGTAAATAATTCAACAATCACACTTACTGCAGGAGCAGGTTTAGATGGTGGTGGTTCAATAACACTTAATCAATCTGGTGATGAAACAATAACATTCACCGTAGCAGATGGTGTTATCAGTAGTTCTGCACAACTTACATCAGAATTTGATACAAGATATCTAAACACAAATGGAGATGGTGTAGTATCAGGCTCGGAACAAGTAAATGCAAATGATATTACAAACTTTGATTCGAATGTAAGAGATTATATTAGAAGTATTGATGTAATTAGTGGTTCATCTCAAATAAACATTAATCACTTAGATACTGATAATTTATCAGAAGGTTCTTCTAATTTATATTATACAAATACACGAGTTCAATCATTTATCAGAAGTGAAGATGTAATTAGTGGTTCACAACAGATATTAGACTTAGTATCAATTGATGAAGATGATTTCAGTACGAATTCAGCAACTAAATTACCAACTCAACAATCTGTAAAATCATATGTACAATCTCAAGTACAATCAAAAGATGATTTAAGTGAATTAAGTGGTGATACTGATGATGTAACAGAAGGTTCTTCTAATTTATATTATACAGATACAAGAGTAAGAAATTATTTAAGAAGTACAGATGTAGTTTCTGGTTCATCTCAAGTTGATTACAATAGTATTCAAAACCAACCAACTACAATTACTTCACAACAAGCAAGTGATATTACAACCAACAATAATAAAACTGGTTACACTAACTCTTTAGTAAAATCATATATAAACTCTGAAGATGTAATTAGTGGTTCTGCAGGAATACTTAACGCAGTATCAATTGATGAAGATAACTTCGCATCTAACTCAGATACTAAAGTACCAACTCAACAATCTGTAAAAGCATACGTTGATAGTGTTGCGGCTGGACAAGATAATACAGACGAAATAACAGAAGGTTCAACTAATCTTTATTATACAGATACAAGAGTAAGAAATTATTTAAGAAGTCAAGATGTAATAAGTGGTTCTTCACAAGTAAATGCTAATAACATAACAAACTTTGATACTAATGTAAGAGATTATATTAGAAGTCAAGATGTGGTTAGTGGTTCATCACAAATTGATGTAACTCAAACTACAAATTATGGTAATATTAACCAATATACTGATTCGGATTTTGATACAAGATTAGCAACAAAATCAACAGCAAACCTTTCTGAAGGTTCAAACTTATATTACACAAATGCTAGAGTAAAAACAAAATTAAATGATGAAGGTGTAGTTAGTGGTTCTTATGTATCAACTTTAAATGGTACTGGTGTAGTTAGTGGTTCTTCACAAATTACTTTATCTTCAGTAACAGGATATAATTCAAACGAACACTTTACACAAAACTCTATTACATCATTAGGTACTGTAACAAGTGGTGATATTACTGCATTATTACCAAATGGAACTGTTTCTGGTTCTTCTCAAGTATCGATATCATTAGGAACACAAACAAGTGGTAACTATATTGCAACTCTTGGTAGTGGAACTGGTGTAACTATCGGTTCAAATACTGGTGAAGGTTCAACCCCAACAATAGCGGTTGATTATGGTTCTTCTGCAAACACCGCAGTTCAAGGTAATGTTGGATTAGAAATAGAAGGTACATCAAATGAAATAGATGTAACAAATGGTTCAATTACTCTTGGTTCTGGTGGAACTGCAACAATTGGATTAGCTGATTCGATTGCAGGAAATAGAACTTTCCAAAATAATGTAACTATTAGTGGTAACTTAACTGTAAATGGTACTACAACAACAGCAGCATCTACAAACACAGTAGTTACTGATAAATTACTTGAACTTGGAAATGGAACAACAGGAGCTCCTGCAGGTGATAGCGGTATTATTATCGAAAGAGGAGATTCAAATAATGCATTTATAGGATTTGATGAATCTGCTGATAAATTTGTAGTAGGTACAGGAACATTTGATGGTTCATCAAGTGGAAATTTAGCAATATCAACTGGTACTTTAATAGCAAACATTCAAGGTAATGTTGTTGGTAACTTAACTGGTCAAGCATCAGATATATCTAATCACTCAACATCTGATTTATCAGAAGGTACAAACAAATACTATACAGATACACGAGTTCAATCATTTATTAGAAGTATCGATGTAATTAGTGGTTCTTCACAAATTAGTGGTTTAACCGCTTCTCAATTATCTGATAACTCTGTTCAAATAAATGGTGTCGATGTTGAACTTGGAAATAGTGTAACATTTGCACAAATTTCAAATGGTACTGGAACAATTAGTGGTTCTTCACAATTAATATCTGATTTTGATACAAGATATATAAATACAAACGGAGATGGGGTAATTAGTGGTTCTTCTCAAGTAAATGCCGATACAATTACAAACTTTGATACAAATGTAAGAGATTATATTAGAAGTTTGGATGTAATATCTGGTTCTGTAACATCCGCTCATATAAGTGGATTAGATACAGGTGATTTATCAGAAGGAACAAATAAATACTATACAGATACGAGAGTAAGAAATTATTTAAGAAGTACGGATGTAATTAGTGGTTCATCTCAAGTTAATGTAACTCAAACAGCTAATTATTCTTCAATAAACCAATACTCTGATTCTAAAGTAAAAACAAAATTAAATACAGATAATGTAGTTAGTGGTTCTTCACAATTATTATCTGATTTAGATGGAAGGTATATACAAATTAATGGTGATGATATTGTTAGTGGTTCACAACAGATATTAGACTTAGTATCGGTTGATGAAGATAACTTCGCATCCAATTCAGCAACTAAAGTACCAACTCAACAATCTGTAAAAGCATATGTAGATTCTAAAGCACAATCACAAGATAATACAGATGAAATAACCGAAGGTTCAACAAATCTTTATTATACAGATGCAAGAGTAAAATCATATATAAACTCTGAAGATGTAATTAGTGGTTCATCTCAAGTTGATTACGATAGTATTCAAAATCAACCAACTACTATTTCATCTACTCAAAGTACCAAATTGGGTCATATATCTGTAAGTCAAGCAGTTAACTTAGATACGATGGAATCTAACATCGCAACTAATAACAATAAAGTTGGATATACGAACACTTTAGTTAGAGATTATATCAGAAGTATTGATGTAATTAGTGGTTCATCTCAAGTTGATTACGATAGTATTCAAAATCAACCAACTACAATAACAAGTACACAGGCATCTAATATTACAACTAATAATAATAAGGTTGGATATACTGATACTTTAGTTAGAGATTTCATTAGAAGTATCGATGTAATTAGTGGTTCTTCTCAAGTAAATGCTGATTCAATTACAAACTTTGATACAAATGTAAGAGATTATATTAGAAGTTTAGATGTAATTAGTGGTTCATCACAAATTATTAGTTTAGTTGGTGTTGATGAAGATAATATGAGTTCTAATTCAACTACTAAATTCCCAACTCAACAATCAGTAAAAGCATATGTTGATTCACAAGTTTCATCATATGATAACTTAAGTGAATTGAGTGGTGATAGTGATGATATAACAGAAGGTTCAACTAATTTATATTTTACAAACGGAAGAGTTCAATCATATATCAGAAGTATTGATGTAATTAGTGGTTCTTCACAAGTTGATTATAACTCTATTCAAAACCAACCAACTACTATTTCATCTACTCAAAGTACCAAATTAGGACATATTTCGGTAACTCAGGCAGTTAACTTAGATACGATGGAATCTAACATCGCAACTAATAATGGTAAAACTGGATATACTAACACTTTAGTTAGAGATTATATCAGAAGTATTGATGTAATTAGTGGTTCTGGTCAAGTATCACATGATTCAACTAATGGATATGAGGCAAACGAACATATAGATTGGACAACAGACCAAGGTTCAACTAATATTCATAGTGGTAACTATACTAATACAACATATACTGCTGGGACAGGTATCGATTTAAGTGGTACTCAGTTTAATATTGATTTAACAGAACTAACTTTAAATAATGGATTAACCGCAGCTAATTCATCAACACTTGGTTTAAATCCAACAACTTTATTACAAGGTAGTAATGTTGTATCTGGTTCATCACAAATTTCATTGAGTGGGTTCTCAACATCTGATTTATCAGAAGGAACGAACAAATATTATACAGATACAAGAGTAAGAAATTATGTTAGAAGTATTGATGTAATTAGTGGTTCATCTCAAGTTGATTATGATGATATACAAAATAAACCAACTACTATTACAAGTACACAAGCATCAAACATCACAACTAATAACAATAAAGTTGGATATACTGATACTTTAGTTAGAGATTTCATTAGAAGTATCGATGTAATTAGTGGTTCTTCACAAGTTGATTATGATGATATACAAAATAAACCAACTACAATATCTTCTGAACAAGCAACTAAGTTATCAAATATAACAATAACACAGGCAGTTGATTTAGATACATTAGAAGAAAATGTTGCAACTAATAATGGTAAAACTGGATATACTAACACTTTAGTTAGAGATTATATCAGAAGTTTAGATGTAATATCTGGTTCTGTATCAGCTACTCATATTAGTGGATTAGATACAGATGATTTATCAGAAGGTTCAACTAATAAATACGCAACTACTGCAAATGTTAAAACTGCACTTAACGCAAACTTAGGTTCAGCAACATTCGGTGATAGTAATGATACAATCACAATACCTGGTAACTTAATAGTAACTGGTACAACTACAACAAACAATGTAGAAACAGTATCAACTTCAAATGGTGTAGTATTTGAAGGTAATGTTGCAGATGCAAATGAACTTACATTATTAGCAGGTACTGTATCCGCTGATAGAACAATCACATTACCAGATGCAGATGGTACGGTAGCATTGACAGCAATTGACCAAACATTTAGTGGAGCTAACACATTTAGTTCACAAATAGTTTCTTCAGTTTCAACTGGTACTGCACCATTCTCGGTAAGTTCAACTACAAAAGTTACTAATCTTAACGCAGATTTATTGGATGGTTTAACTTCTGGTAACTTCCTTCGTTCAAATGCTAATGATACAGCAAGTGGTATTATAACACTTTCTAACTCAACTGCTTCAACAAATAAAACGACTGGAGCTCTTGTAGTTACTGGTGGTGTTGGTATTAGTGGAGCATTGAATGTTGGTGGTGATGTTGTAGCATACGCTTCTTCAGATGAAAGATTAAAAGATAATATAGAACTTATCTCTAACCCAATAGAAAAAGTTCAATCTCTAAAAGGTGTAACTTGGAATTGGAATGATAACGCAGATGAGTTACAACAATCTCTACCAAATGTTGGGGTTATTGCACAAGATGTTGAGAAAGTATTACCAGAATTGGTAACTGATAGAGATAATGGATATAAAGGAGTTGATTACGCTAAACTTACTGGTCTCTTAATAGAGGCTATTAAAGAACAGCAAAAACAAATTGATGATTTAAAATCACAAATAGGATAAGAAAGTTAATTCCCTTATATAAGGGATTTTCTTATTAGTTAATTATATAATTGAAAAAGGGTAAGTCATACATATGGCACAAATAGTTAAATTAAAAAGAACTGCGGTAAGTGGTAAGATACCAACTATATCTAATCTACAATTAGGTGAGTTGGCAATGAATACCTACGATGGTAGGATATTTTTCGAAAAATCTTCTTCAGAAGAAACAATACAAGAAATACTTACAACAAATTCTCACCCATTTTCAATAACGGGTTCACTTTACTTAAATGGTGCTATAACTGCTTCTTTTTTCAAAGGAGATGGTTCTCAATTAACAAACTTACCAACAGATATTTCAATTGCAGAAGCAACAACTGTAACGGCTTCATATTCCGATTCTGATGATATTACAGTAACTCACAATTTTAATTCATATAATGTATTAGTATCTGTTTATGATAATAACAGAAATTTACTAATACCAGCAACAACTTCATTACCATCTGTAAATACCGCTAGAGTAACTTTATCAGGTACTCAAACAGGATTTGTTGTAGTTGCGAAAGGTGGTCACTTAATTAGTGGTTCTCAGATAGCAGATAATGCAAATAAACTTAATAGTCAAGTGGGTTCGTATTATCTAAATTGGAATAATTTTAATAATATACCTGCAGGAATCGTATCTGGTTCTTCACAACTAACATCTACTTTTGATACACGATATCTAAATACAAATGGTGATAATGTAATTTCAAGTTCTGCACAATTAACATCTACTTTTGATTCAAGATACATAAATACAAGTGGAGATGGAGTAATATCAGGTTCTTCACAAGTAACACTTTCTTCAGTTAGTGGATATAACGCAAACGAACACTTTACACAAGGAAATATTACAACATTAGGTACTGTAACAAGTGGTAATGTAAATTCAATTTTACCAAGTGGTGTAATTAGTGGTTCGGTTCAAATAACAGACCATACTACACATAAAGAAACAGTTAGTGGTGCAACTTCATATGTAGTTGACCATAATTTGGATGAAAACTATCCAATAGTACAATGTTGGAATACTTCAACAAACCAACAAGAATTACCAACAAGTGTAACAACAAATTCTGCGAATAGAGTTACTGTTGTTTTTTCAATAAATTTTGGTGGTGTTATAATCGTAAAAAAATAAAATATGTATGATGTTTATTATACAACTGGTGGTGGCCCTTGGGTAAATGCTGGTACTGATACATGGGTAAATTTATGGATGGAGTTAATTGCTCCTAAATTAGATGTAAAACCTATTCTTCTTTTACATAGAAATAAACCAAAAGGACATGAAGATTATGAATTTCCAATTGAAGCTCATTGGCATGGAGATGATATAGAAAAATTTGAAGATATATGTAAAGGAGCTAGAAGAATCAATATATTACATGGTCATTATACCCCAATGAAAATCATAGAAGAAAATAAACACAAAATACATTCTAATATATTACACAATTCAGTAGACCATATTTTAAAATCACAAGCAGGTACAGATGCATCAATAGGATGGCATCCTTATTTAGATTCAAGTTGGGAAATAGAAATTAATGATATATCTAAACACTCTATATGGGTTGGTTTATTTGATATTTTGATTAAAAATAAAAATATTCCTAACTTTTATGAATTTAAACATAATTTGGAATTATCTAAATCAAATAACTTAGGATTTGCATCAAGATGTGAGGGAAGAAAAAATCCACACTACTTAGATGGATTAAAATCATATCTTTTTACAGATTCTAAAGAATTTAATTTTATATGGAAATCGAGTGTAAAGATTGATACAAGTAAAATGAAAATATATCATTATAATTCAAAACATAAAGATATATTTTACAATATGGATTGGGGAATATCTCATTCATCATTTACATATGAACCTTTTGGATATTCAATATTTGAAGCAGTAGATAGAGGAAAATTACCTATTTTACATTCAACTTGGTGTAAAGATTTTGAGTATCCTTATAGAGCTTCATCGAAAAAAGAATTTCAAGATATTTATAAGAGGTTAATCGAAGTACCATATTCTGAAAAAAATCATTGGTTTAAATTACTAAAACAATTTATGAAAGA
>Ga0213867_1000394_pt1 | contig 19828 bp, 27 predicted proteins | sample PICome_12_FD_160120 | JGI IMG/M metagenome (GOLD analysis project Ga0213867, IMG submission 160120) | Coastal seawater microbial communities near Pivers Island, North Carolina, United States - PICO540 | ecosystem: Environmental > Aquatic > Marine > Coastal | place: USA: North Carolina... | reverse complement strand
ACAGGGAGAAATAAAAGCTATTGATGTGGTTCTACGGCAAGTGGAATCTCAACTCAAAAACTTGGGCAACATTGAGGCTGCAACTGAGTCTAAGGAAGCAGCACAGGGCTTTAGTGTTCCTTTGCAGAATCGCATACAGGCACTGCGTACTCGTGACCTTGCGTTAAAATCTTACAGAGCAACACTAAGTGCGTTTGATGACGCAGGCATGCCTCCTCCCATCCCAGAAATGACTGCTGCACAATTAATAGCAGGAATGAGCGGTCAAACACCAACTCACACGTCTGTAAACAAATACAGGGCTTCTGGTGGTGGTATAGTGATCGTAGACTTGTTAAGTAGACAACACTACGTCATTTCTTCGGATAACAAACAAGTTATGCACTCCGGCACAAGAGAGCAACTTGAAAGAGCCGGACATATTACCTACGTGCAAGCGGGCGACACCTCTGCTGTTCAACAGGGCACTACCGCTGTTGACACCGGCAGTCAGACGACCGCTGTTACCGCGTCAAACTCTGTTGATATACCAGACACGGACAAAAGCATGGTGGTAACTGGCACTGCCACACGTGAGGGTAGTATAGGAGATGGAGGATCATTTAACACTGCACCCTCTAATATTAATTCAGCTTCATCCGCCGAAAGTTACACTGCTGAAGACTTGATTAGAATGGGTGTGCAGCCTGTTAAACGCCCAGAGGGCGGCTACACTATTCCCGGCATAAAGGGAATTTTTGATTTAAGTATCAGTCCAGATAGGACAATAACTCACACTCTACGTCCGGGAAGTAACAAATAATGGCACAACCTCTAGGCATTTTAGGAACAGAAGTAGAGAAGGCTAAAATAGCAGCCGGGAGTCCTACCTACGCTCCAGAACAACCGTCTGATCTTCCCGCTGGTTATCCTGTAAAGATAGGCAATGTAGACGTACTTGCTGCAGCACGAGAGGATATTGCCAAACAGAAGGGCGAAAACAGAGCCAGTCTTGTAGACCTAGAAAGTAAATTTGATGGTCTTATGCTTCTGCGAGATGACCCAGAATTAAACCAAGAAAAGATTGATCAGTATCTTGCTGCCAATATTCCGGGCGTTACTGAGATTGGCACCGTGCCAATCAATCCAAACATGATAAAGGGTTCTAGGAACGCCGGAGTCGAGTCAACATACTATACAAATTTTATAACGGAAAACGCCGTACCTAAAGGGGCCGAACTACCCGTTGCATTTTCTTCTGCCGACTACAAAGAAGTTCGTCTTCCCCCGGCATTTGCTAACCTTGATCCGATGTTCAAGGATGTTATGAAATCCGCAGTTAGTGATAGTCAAGACGTTGCTCGTATTATTACAAACGTCTTTGAAAGTGGCGAGATACCACTGAAAGGACAAGAAATTCTTCTCAACGAATTTGCTACAGGTAATTTTCAAAAAGAATTCAGCAGAGCAATGCGGAGTTTACCCGGAGATATGGCGAGAGGTTTCCCTGATTTTTCAGCCATGATATACGCTGCAGGTCGTGCATTATGGGATCAAACTGTTGGAGATGCGCCTGAAGAAGATGATATATATGCGTCTTTTAATAAAGCGTATCGTGGGTATTCTCTGAGTTCTCCTCGCCAATTTTACGAGGGTTTACTTAACAAATCTGAAGTATTCGATTCTGCGTACTTGGCGTTTAATCGGCAGTACAAAGAAATGTTCTATGCGGAGTTTGATGACAAAGAAACTGCCGACGACGCATGGTTCACAGCACACGCGGATTGGTTCATTCAAAATCCTAAGCTGGAAAGAGTTGAGGCAGAGGATGGAACAGTATCAACACGGCACGTACAGGATGAAAACGGCGTTTACCAGTACGAAGATTTCAAGCTACCGCAGGAAGCTGTTCGCCAACTATTAGATTTAGCTTTTCTTAAACTACCGGCAACTGAGAAGGGCATAATATATATGTCCAGTATGGCTCCTATGACAGGTACATTTACCGTTGCGGGTTTGCATAAGGGTGGCAGATATTTAGGTATGGTAGAAAGGGGCCGTAAACTTACAACTAAGGATGAAGACGGCAACGATGTATTAGTATACAGCCCAAAATTATCAGACTTTGAAGTGTTTAAGGCTGAACGAAGGAGGGGTATGTTCGGAAAAACAAACTCCGGTTTAGGACTTGTAAACCAGACGTTTTCACAGGCGTGGAATATTGCAACTCTGGGGTTTCTCTCTGGTGGAGCGAAGGGAGCTATGCAACGCCGTAGAACCCTAGACATGCACGTAGAAACTTTGAACAGATATGACTCCGATATATCAACCACCAGAGATGAAGTAAAAGATTTAGAAATCAAAATAAAGGACGGTGTTGATAGTTCGGGCAATAAGTTTGAACCTTCAGAAATTGAAGCTCTCAGGGTCGAATTGACAGGGGCGCAAAATCAACTGAAAGCATTAGAAAATGGTCTGGGAAGATACAAAGTCAAAGTCGGATCATCTCGAAAAATATACAGTGATAATCCGTTTATGCGTCAAGTTATAATGGACGATGCTATTATTGCATCATCGATAGCTTATGGATCGGCCCTACTGAGTGGTTCCTACGATATTGATATTGGACCCGTTGAGATACAGAAGGGTAATCTCATGGACCCCGGAGCAGCAGAAGCACTGACATCCGTTGTCCTTCCCCTGATTGCTCCCTACGGAGTTCGTAAGACAGCAGGTGCGGTTAGAAGCGTTTCTAATTTTGTTACGGGAGGAACAATAGATTCCGCTGTTGATACTATCGACGCTATTGGTAGTACCCTTCACTTGTTTCCAGAGGGCACACTCTTAACCGGAACAGACTCTGAAATTCGTGACGCAATAAAAGCTGGGGGATTAACGCCTACAGATAAAACTGTAAAGGGCGTATTTACGCTACGTAAAATACTAAATGCTATGGACCCCGTATACAGGGAACGAGCGTATCAGTCACTTATTAGGTACAACAGAACTATGACAGGCTTGCGGTCAGAAATGGTTCGCTTAGAGTTGCCAGAAGAAGAGATCAATGAGAACATGACTACTCTGAGTTTGTCTCTCGCGCAGGCAACAGGACTAGCTCCTCTCATTGCGGTACAGCAAAGCACTTTATCCGGAGGCATGAGAGTAAGAGACTTAACAGATGGTAAAAAATTAAATCAAGTTCTTGACAATATGGCCGCGCAAGAAAACGTCATTGCTGGCATGGAATTAAATATAAATAATTTTATAGCAGGGATTGAAAAGTCATCCGGAATAAAAATAAATGACAATAAGCCACTTAGGGACGCCGTCAATCAAGTAAACGGCATGATAGAAGTCCAAAGAAACTCTGTTGCAGCACAAAAAATAGCAATCAAAACCAGCCTAGATAAGCTGTACAGATTTGCTGCTGGAGAGGGTCGAATAGATGAGGACACCGTTGAACGACTTCTTGATATTAACAAGGGACTCGTTCCGGAGGGTGAACTTATAGACAACGTATGGACTATACGTGCGATAACAGACATTCGAACTAGGCTCATGGAAGGATTAGAAGAAACTGCAGAAGCTGTGGTAGCCTTTCACAGCAGCATGTCCAGCAGGGAATTAGAAGTAGAACTCAATGCGCTAGCTGAAGATGCCTTCGATATTATGATGGGTTCACGTCGTGCAAAAGCCTCTCAGCCCTACAGAGACTTGGATGATTTAAAAGATTCGAACGGTGAGCAAATTGTAGTCAATGTAAACGATCTTGTTGGTCGTCTTCGTTCTGTAGTTGACGACTTTGCAGACAAGCCCATATCCTACGCCCTGACGGGTGGAAAGAGGTTTATGTCACAGGGCGGTTTGGAAATGCAACGTACCATGAACAAGGTCGCTCTTCGTGGATTTTTGAATTCGGGAATTCCCAGACAAGAGGTTTCAAACTTACTTAGGGCACGTCGTCAGCAACTATCAGAAAACAACCCAGACTTTGATCCTTCAGACTACACCCTTGCAGACTTGGCATTTGAGATGCAGGCTGAAACCAAAAAGAAAATTGACGCGGGAGAAATAGCAGAGGGCGTTGAGGCTCCAAATTATTTACAGGCAACAGTGTACGAAGCAGAAAAAATTGCTAGGTATTTTCGTAACCAAGCTCGTAGGTTTTCTAGCACTGACTTCGAAGCATCTCAAAGCTTTGAAAAAATAGAACAGGAAATGGACAGTATATTTAAGAAGTACACTCTCGAAGATGGCACATCACTCTTTGAAAAGGTAGATGCGGCAAGAGCCAATTACAGAAAGGTCATGGGGGAACCTACCTCTCCCGGAACGTACGCGGACAATGTGATAAAGAATCGTACGTACTTTGAGGCTCTCAGTGAACAGCCCGCAGGAACGAAGGGCAAATACAAGAAAACATCTGCAGAGGGCGGATCAACTCCCGACTATATATTTAGAGATATGCGAAAACTTATGTCTCGTGTTCTCAACAAAAATCTGTCAGACGCAGAATTTCAAAGTGATGTGTTGCCTGAACTCAGAGCGCAAAGGGATCGACTTCTAGAGTTTTTTGGAGCCGAAACGGGAAGTGGCGGATATGGATTCGATCTTAGCGATCCGGAACAGGCACAGATGGCCAGACTCCTTCAACAACTTTTATCGGCGACAGGTGATGCAGCGTTTAGTGGCAAATTAAGGGACGAATTAACTTCACGAGTGGGAGAGTTTAGTCCGTTTGTTCTTGGTAAGGCAGAAACTGCAAAGCTTGCAGAGGGAGATATGCCATACAATTTTAAATTTGCAGAACGAATCGAAGCCATTGAAAATGAGTTCAAGGTCCCTGTCGTATCCTCTGGCGGATCAACAGGAAACCTTCGCCTTCTTACTTCAGGAAAAACAAAGTCTTTTGCACAGGATTTTGATACGCGGCTTCAGGAGGACGTAGATGCTGTGAAAGCATTCAACGAAGTTAGGGATGAACTTATGAATACTCAGGGTGATCTCCGCATTGCTGCTGAACGCGAAGTTGACATAGAACGTGAGTTACTTGCTCGTGTACAAAAAATGGGGGACATAGCATCAGACCCCATGCAATTCGGAAAGACATACTTTGAAGGCTCCGACCCAGAACGGTTTGAAATTGACGTTCAGGACTTTGTACAGAAAAGTAAGGCAACACAAAATCCCTTGACGGAGGATGAGGTCCGTTCGTTTATGCAGTACATGTATACTCGTTACCTTACTGCAAAGGCAGGTATCAAGTACAAGTACACACCTAGAACTGGTGAAAAACGAGAGGGAGTACCTGAAATATCAGACGTGACAGTCCTAATAAATGAAGTTGCAAGGCCAGAAAACAGGGCTATGATGCAGGCAGTTTTAGGAGAAGACTTAACCCGGTCTATGGAAGATATTGCAGACTGGGCCACCTACGCTACTGGTGATGCCATGTCTATCAGAGGTATGAATTCTGATCAGCTTATGACACTAGAAAGCGCGTTCGCTAGGGCATTTAATATTGCACGGGGCATGGTCAGTGTTCCGTACGTAGCTACAGAAGTATCTGCTCGTATCGCTTTATATAGGAATAGTTCACTAATTAAAATGGCACTATCAGATCGTCAGCTATCAAGCATCATGGCACGAATGCTACGTAAACCTGAAGAGCTAACTCCGGCAGACATCAAGACTTTTGGAATTCGTATGCAGAGATATCTGGCAAAAGAGTTGTATATAACGGGGGGAGAAGTGCCAACAGTAGATCAGATAATTGCATCTATATCTGGGGGCTATGAGCCTTCTGACGAGGGGCGGGAATTACCTGAAACTCCTGACGTTACAATAGCAACACAAAATCCTAATGAAGAACTAATCCAAGAATTGCAAAATCAACAGGAGATAACACAATGAAAACATACACCAATGGCCAACGCAAGGGCATGATGTACGGCGGGGCTGCAAAGCGTAAGCCTATGATGTACGGCGGCATGGCCACCACCAAAAAGAAAACCCGCAAGAAGGCTCAAGCGGGGGGCATGATGACTGCCACACAGGGTCAGCAGAATCAGATGCAGAACACGATGATGCAGGGTCCGAAGATGATGGCAGGCGGCGGAATGACTATGGTCAAGAACAAAGCCGGTAAGATGGTCCCTGACTTTGCTGCAGACGGCAAGGGCAAAAGCTAGATATATCTGGCCGACTTATCTATCGCCTCATCTGACCAAGACTTCAAGTATCTCAACAGGCTTGCTATGGAGTGTGCCCCGTCATACTCCGGCAGGCCGTTGTTGATAACACCCTCGAACTCTTCGGGCCTCACAGATTCGCAGAGCAACTCGACCTTCCCGTTGGTAAGGAGGTTCGCTTCGAACTTAAACAGAGACGCTTTGTTTGACATCAGACAACTCACTAATAGGTAGATTGTAACAATCGGCCTTGAACGTGAAGCCGTTTGCGGGGTCTACGTCGCCCCTCTGGTATTTCGTTGCCTTCGTGTAGAAGTCTTGCTTCGGAATCTTGCCCAGTATCCACGCCTGCGATGAATCGGTCAGGATGCGTACAAACACATAACTGTCGCAATCCTGTTTGGCCCCGTGTGCAGCCACCGAACAATCGTAGTGTGGAAAGGGACGGGTATTGCAGCGTTTCGTTTTCACGTCGATCCGCTCCCCGTCCCTCACCAAATCATAGTCGTAGGTGTTCGACTGGTCTGCACCCATAGCGTCAGCCACGATGATCTCGCCTATCGCACCGACAACATGACTCAAGCTACCTGTGATGCTGCCCTGTAGATTGCCTACAGTGGCAGCTTTCTTTTTGGCACGTGCTATGATCTCAGGAGTTATCTTTACTTGTAGCATCGGTTTCCTCTAGGAATAAAAGAATTGCTGTGGACTCGTCGGTCTTGAACCACTCACCCTTGCGGTCACTGGCATTGTCCTCGAAACGCTTGTGCATTTCAAGTTCTTTTTCGTGCCGATTGTCCGCAGATATACGTGCAAGAATCTCGTAGTCTCTGTGTGGGGATGAAGTCTGATAGCCGTTGAGGCGGTCATCCGCCCTGACTGCCTTGCCGATCTTTATCCACTCAGGCCACGCTGGATTGGTGATGGCATACACCTCACCCTCCTTCGTGCTTTCGATCTTCTCGTGAGACCATGCGTCATCCAGAGATCGGTACTTCCCCGGCTTGTGCAGGGGGTGAAGCTTAGAAACTTCCTTGCCGTTTACGTACATACGCTGAGAGTCCCGCTTCTTCACAGCTTCGGGATTGTCTTTGTAGTACATAGGATTCCCTGTGTAGGGATTAGGCTTGTTTCTCTTGCTCATACTTCTCACGCTTCAACATCCACTCCTCATAGCAGGGATGGTGGGGATGGGGATCGTACTGAACCCATCCGTCACCTCTCTTCCACACGAGGGGTGGCTTTTTCTTTTCCTTCTTAGGCGGCATTCAAGTCTACCACTTCACACACGCCCGCAGTACACGCCAGTTCACGTGATCCGGATGTGTTGTCTTCCTTCTCGTACTCTGACAGTGCAGTCCAGTCGATAATCAGACTGCCCCGCTCCTGCTGCCACTCCAAGTAGTCATCGACTTCGATGTCCTGATAGGGTGCCTGCTGATAGGTGTGATCTGAATGCGGCAGGAAGGACACGCCCGATGCCACGTCGAAGTTCTCATACACCCACGCACCCACGTCCATCCACTCGTCTTCCTTGACTGTGATGGTCACAGACGGCTTGTGTTCACACCAGTGAACAGCATACGTCTTCCACAACTCAAGCTGCTCTATGGCTGTCATCTGTGTCCGTGTGACGGCACCCTCTGGTGACTTCATAGCAAACGAGAAGACAGTCGTCGAGTCCGGCTTCATCACACACGCCTCACTGTACACACCCTGCTCCTTGAGGAACTGTGTCAGGGGGTCCTTGTTGTCTCCGCGCACCGTACGAATGTAGTAGTCATTGTGACGTGCGTGGATACCACTAGCGGCGTCTACGAGTTGAGACACAGTGCCCGATGGCTTGACACAGGTGATGGCAGCGGACTGTGGGATTCCAAGCATCTTTGCATACTTGCGATTCGTCTCTACGGCGACTTGCTTCATCTCTTCGAGCCAACGAGGGGAATCGACGGTCTTCGATAAAATTGAGTGATCCATGATACCAGTCAAGGATACGCCCAAGAGGCGTTCTTCTTCTGTGTTGTCCCGCCATACTTTCCTCAGATATTTGAAATCGGTTAGGGTTGACTGTAGAGTGCCCAAGATTGTAGCGAGGCGCACCTTGCGCTTCAGGGACTCCAGCGTGTCGCTTTCACGCACGACCACCTCTGACAGGTTGCAGAACTGATAGGGACGCAGGATGATCTCAGAGCAGGGGTTCGTGCCCCACATGTGCCCCGTCTCACGGCGTCCATTGCGGGCGACCTGCTTGTCTGCTGCATCACGGTTGAAGATGCCACGCTCACCTGACTTCGAGTCGTAGAGAGCCAGCCACTCGCGCATGAACGTGCCCATCTCCGGCTTGCCCTTGTAGGCTACGGAGTTGTTTGCGAGGGCACGTTGCCCCTCGTTCTCCCACCACGCACCAGACTTGGCATGTGCCATCTGATCGTCGTTGAGGTTCGAGAGGGAGATGAGAGCAGAGCGACGTACGCCCCCAACGACTACGATTTCACCGACCTTGCACATCAGGTCGTGACACTCAATAGGGAAGAGGCGACGACCCTGTGCCTTCTTGAACAGTTCGACTGTGAAGTGGAACAGATCATCTAGGGGTCCGGGGCCGGATGCCCTGCCGCCCATCGTCTTGAGCCGCGCACCGGACGGACGCACAGCGGACAGGTCCCACTGAGGAATCTGCCCAGCGTAGAGCAGCGCAATCAGTTCGCGCAGAGACTTGGCCCACCCCGGCTTGGAGTCACCCACACGTATCACCGTGTCCGTCTCGTGCATAGCGTCACTGATCACGGGCAGCTTGTCCACGTTCTCACGCTCCACAGAGAAGCCGACACCCGTGCCGCACATCAGGATGTACATGCACTCGTCGAACGAGCGGGGGCTGTCCACAGGGATGTAGCTACAGTTATAGCCGCAGATGTTGTCCCTTGAGAGAGCAGAGCCTGCTGTCATCATGCCCCGCATAGACGGCATGATCTCCTGTCCGATCACGGCATCGTGAATGTCGAGAAGATCGTCACGGGGTATGTCGAAGCCGTGCTTGTCCTTGACGTGGTTCGCCATGAAGTTTGTATAGCGATACACGGTCTCGTCCCAGTTCTCACGACGCTCCTCGTCATCAAGCCAACGTGCATAGCGTGACTTGTGGATAAACTGTTGGTAGGTTGTTGGTAGCATATTATTCATTGTTATCTTCCTTTGTTGCGATCAATTTGTTTAGGTAGAATTGTGCTTTCTTGAGGTCTTCGATTCCGTTTTTGTATCTGTACCGCCAGAGGTACTTGAGGATGTTTCCCTGTAGGTAGTATTGGAAGCCGTCGCCTGTCGCCGCTGCGATTGCGTCAAGGCATTCGATACCTGCCTGATTGTAGTGTGGCGGGTGATTGACGTTATCGACATCCTTGCTCTTCTCCCCCAAGTAATCCTCGTTGCGTATCTTCATGTATTCGTCGTGTCTCATCTATTGTCTCCATCACCCTGTATCTTACCAGCAGCCTTGCGAGACTTCAGCTTGTACATATTCATCTCTGCAATCTGCTGCAAAGAAAACCCTAGATCATCTGCGAGGGCAGCGCAATACCAGAGAACGTCACCGATCTCTTTTGCTATCTCTCCCTTGAACCGGGAGTCGTCACGCCCGTCACGGTAGACCTTCTTCACCTTGTCTGCCACCTCGCCTGCCTCACCCGCTAGGCCCAGAGTGGGGTAGGTGATCTTCATGTCCTCTGGGTAGATGGCAAACTCACGAGCCTGCATCTGATAGTTGTTGAGGGTCCAGTTCTCTTTGATCATTGCGTCTTACCAAAATCTATCTTGACTATGTTCGTACCGTCTTCGTGTTTTACGGTGGGGCCGTTATCGTTGTCCACCTCGTCAAGCATCTTCTCCTTGACATTCTCGAAGGCCAGCCGCGCCAAGCCTGCTTCCATCACTCTGTCGAAGTCAGACTCTAGGAGTTCCATCATGCCGTTCGTCACAATCGTACCGGCCTCGTAGAACTCTTCGTCGTCGTCTGTGGTCGTATCGTACGCAGACACTTGGAAGCTTTCCTCGTCGATCTTACGCAGGATAATGTACCAGCGGTTAGGCATCAGGGTTGCCTTTTCGAATTCACCCTCATCAATCGTTGTCATCTTTTAGCCACTCCTCTGGGATCGAACCCTCTGCCCACTTGAATCCATTCTTCTCTGCCCACGCACCGTACGTGGTCTTGCTTCCCTTGTAAATCTTATTCCGTGCATTCAGGAAAACAATACGAATATCCAAGTCAGGATGCTGCTCTTTGATCAGAAGCATCTTAACACGGTCACCCTTGTCGAAGTATCCCTTCGCTTCGATGATTATGTTTTGCTTGGTAAGATGAAAGTCTGGTGTGTAGGTGCGGGGCTTGGGCACGTACGTAAGTCGTAGGCTCTCATATTCGTACAAAATTTTTTTGCTACTCAGTTTTTTCGCTATGCCTAACTCGAAGTTAGACCGGAACCCTGCCTTGCGATTGCCGCGCTTCATATCTGCATTCCTATCGACCCCATTCTTTGTATCACGTACCCTGCCACTCTTGGGGAAAGTTTTTCGATTATAGATAGTTCGTTTGTCAAACGATTCAGTGGGACGCATACGTTTGCTCCAGAGTGTGCTACTCTTCCTATCTTCTGCAATTCAGATTCGAGTGTGGTGATGTCACGCTTTTCGGTACCCGAAGACAGCGTACCCAACTCACTGTAGTTGTCGCGCAGTGTGAGGGGGAGACCCCGCTCGTTCATGCGAAGACGAACAAGCTTACGCTCCCCACCACTGCCGCCGTGAGACTCGACATAGACGTGATGCAGTTCCTTGTTCATCTCCATCAGTTCTATCTCGTAGTCTCGTACGAAGATATAGGGCATCCTACACCTCCCTTGTCTTCAGCTTGGTGTACCACACCTGTGGCGGCGACTTGGCCTGTGATGTCACACGAGGGTGCAGTTCTGCTTTCGGCCAGCAGTGGCTGCGGAAGCCACACAGATTGCATTCCTTTGCCAAGACCTTGTTGCCTGTACGCAGGGTTTCACCCTTGCGGCGGTACGTCTCGAACTCATCGGGGTAGGGTTTGAATTCCTTAACGTCGGGGTCTGTCAGGAATTTGACACGCTCCTCAGCATCCGCCAAATATTTGGCACGGTCCTCATCCTGCCACTCCGGTGCCTCAACCATAGCCACCTCGCCGCTCGACTTGTTGACTACGATCCATCCGCCGAATGGCATACCCGTCGCCGCAGAGTAGAGGAAGCCCTGCATGACGTATCCAAAGGGATCGTCTTCCTTGAGGCCATCGTAGCCACCGAACCCAGTGAACTTGTTCTTGAACGCCCAGTCACTTGCTGACTTGATGTCCCACACCTTCTCTGTGCCGGTCTCGTCACGTATGATTACGTCGAGTGTGCCCTTGATCGTTTGGTCACCCACCTTCAGTTCGACCTGACGCTGTGAATCAACGATGTCCACGCCCGCCTCTCGCATGACAAGCATGAGGATAGCCTCTGTGATGTCACCGAAGATAAATCGAAACAGCGTGTTGTACTGCATCGACTCCTTGATGCCCTTTTTCTCTAGGACTTGCTGGCATAGGGGGCGACCCAAGCCGGACATACGTATGCGATACTCACCTCGCTTTTCAGTGAGTTGCCTGTTTACTGAGTGTCTCGTCTCTTCTACAAACGCAGAAAGACCTGCGGGGGAAGCGCTGGTCTCCCCCCGCAAAGCCTTAGACATGTAGTCCTGAATGTTAAGCAGCGTCAGCATCTTTGAAATCCGCAGCCAGATCGATATCACTATCGTCTGACATCAGCTTAGATGCTTCCCTGTGCCCGTTCATTACGTTTTCGTTGTGACCCTTGACGGTTTCCGCGAAAGTTCCCAACAGTTCCTTATCGTCGTCCGTGATAGCTACAGTGCTATCGAACGTAGGCATCGGCGTCCAGTAGGTCACGCTGCCCTTCTTCTGACGGTTCGTACGCAGCAAGATGCTGGTCTGCGCCATCAGTTTGTTTTGCTTCGTCAGACCCTGAATGAAGTCTGCGATAGGCTTGAACCCTGACCGCTTGAAGTAAGCAATCACCGGCTCGTCGGTCACCTCTACAGGCGTACCATCCGCAGAGTGGAACGTGCCACTGATGCGTCCATAGATAACCTGATTACAGACGACAGCACGAGAAGTCAGGTATCGCACGTCATCCTTGTCGAGTGCATCCTCCTCGTCACGAGTGAGGCGACCACACTTGTTACCGCCCTGCGTGTCGGGGAATCCACCGCCAAATGAAGTCTTCTGGACTGACTTGCATGAGAAGCCGCCCTTACCCTCGTTGGCCTCTGCATCCCACATAGAATACTCGTAGGTACGCAGCAACGCTCGAAGCTTGACTTCTTTGGCAAAGATGTACTGACCGTTGAGAAACATCTTCCAGTCGCCCCGTGTGAGGTTGTGACCGTCGTCCGTCTCCTGATCGTAGTTGATGTTCAAACGAGGAAGCCCGACCTTCTCAGTGGCACCGCCACCCTGTCCAGTAAGCTTCATCATCTCCTCGACGTTATCGCTCGACATAGCCGCTACGATGTTATCAAGGTCGTTATCCATTTCCGTGAGTTCTGTCCCTAACATGATCCTTCGATCTCCTTTACGTTCTAGGGTTGGTAGATAGATATTACTACTCTACGACGTGCAAGTCAAGCCAGTTATCGCCCATTTTTATCTCAATCTCGACGGGCATGTCATACTCGACACCATAGCGTCGTATCGTCTCTTCAGGTAGAGAGAGCATAGCATCCCGCATCAGCTTGACGCAAATGATTTTTTCATCTGGGTGACAGTCAATTACAATCGAGTCGTGGACCGTGTTGCATATCACAGACTGTAGTTTGTTTTCTATGAACAGGCTGTCGAGGCGAACGAGGGCAGCGGGCAAGAGGTCGGCGGTTGCGAACCCCTGCACCGGATAGTTGCATATGTTTGTCCTGTGTGTAGCCGTGCCGTACTTTGTCCACCGCGCATCAGGGAAAGCATACTGCCTGCCAGACGGAAGCGTCACTACGCGCTTCTCAACGGCCTCTCGCTGCAAGTCTTCATGCCAGAGGGATACACCCCCATACTTCTCCTTGAAGGCCCTGTAGTAGCGTTGCTGGGCCTCTGTGCCCGTAGTGCCACCATAGAGAGGCTTGAAGGTGTGAGCCTTCGCTTCTTGACGTGAGCAGCCTATGACACCAGCAGTGTAGCTGTGTACGTCAGTCCCGATACGCACATCATCGTACGCCTGCTGATCATTGGCTAGAAATCCTGCGACTCTGAATTCGAGTTGCGAGTAGTCGCCCTCAATGATCTTGCCGTCCTCAAAGCGACTCTCGACAACCTTGCGTATCTCGAAGGTATTACCACGTGGCATATTCTGAAAGTTCGGGTTACGAGACGAAAGGCGACCCGTCGCCGTAACACACTGCATAAATTCCGGATGTACGATTCCGTAGTCATCGACATTGTTCTTCATCCCCTCTACGAAGGTTCCCAAATACATACGCAACGCATTGTAGCGCACGTACGAAGATGCAAACTCACGGGCCGGACCCGACAGTTCGAGTTCGCGTTCAGCCAGTGTGTCCTTGTCCGTCTTGAAGCCAGCAGATGCCACGTCACGCACGTTGCGCGGTACGATCTTGAAGCCTGCCACCTCACTTGTCGGGCGATAAACAACGCCCTTGCCACCGCATGTCTTACAGATACGCAGAGCCTTGCTTGGTGTGCCGTCCTTGCGTACAGGCCGGACTTTGCCGAATCCGACACAGGTGCGGCACTGCTCACCAATTGTCTTATATACGACATCCGTGTTGTTGCGTACAGCGAGGCGGAAGTCCTTGCCTGACATGCGTGTGCGCTGCTTGGGCTTCATCGTGGCACCACGACGCTCCATACCCAAGTTGAACATCTGTGACCACGCCTTCTTGTCTCTTACCCTACGAGAGTAGAGAAGCATCGACCTGTCGTCTGGGCTGGTCAGACTGATGGGCGTGTCACCCATAGCCTCACGTGCCATCTCGTTGAGGCGCAGTTCGAGTGCGTCGAGTTCCTCTTGGTACTGCTTCTCAATCTCTTGTAGTGTATCTAGGTTGACCCGCAATCCGTTGCGTTCGATGCGGGCCAGTGTGTCGGCCATTTCAAACGACAAGCGCAGTGTCGGCAGTAGATCGTTCGTCATTGTATAAGTCCTCGAATGTAGTGCCAAAGGCATCCAGTTGTTTCAGGGCTACTTGCTCCGTACTTATCACGTCAGCAATGCCATACTCTCGTACTATCTCCCACGGTATCTCGTAGAACGTCTTGCCCCCGTCCAGATACGGCTGAACAAGGTCCTTCTCCTTTTGCACTGTGTCATACTTTTTTGCAAGAGCAGCAAGTCCAAGAGGCCAGCGTCTCGCTTTTGATAGAACATACTCCGCAACCATAGTATCATAGATGTCTCCCTTGTATATGAACCCGCAGTCACGTATCCACTGCAAGTCAAACTTGATGTTCTGGCCCAAGACCACATCGGCGCAGTAGAGGGCAGTCTGAAAGCTGTGCATTGCGTTGGGCGTGGGTGGCTCAGTCTCGTGATAGTAGCAGTGGTAGAATACATTGTCTTCACCCAGCCACTTGTAGCCTATCGACACAAGGCGGTTACCGAAGTAGGGCAACGCAGTAGTGCCGCCGTTCGGCTTGCCCGTGTGGGTTGTCTCTACGTCAAAGGTCAGGACGTTCATTCCGACTCCTCCTCGAACCGCTTCTGTGCAAAGTATGCAGCGAACTTCTCTGTGTGTTCGTCTGATAGCATAGGCCAACGCTTACGTACGCGAACGTACTCCTCGTCGTACAGGTTTTCAAGTATCTCTTCGTTTTGGTGGTTGCTCATGTCGGCTCCCGTCCAACACACGTTCTCTGTGTGTTTTGATGCAGTGGCAGTTTGCACATAAAACATCGCATTTTCTTATCTCCTCTATCAGCGTTTTGATTGCATACTCTAGCATGTGCGCTATTGATTTCTTTTTAGTCTTGGGGTCTTTGTGATCAAAGTGCATGGCTACGGGGTTTTCATTGTAGCCACACACAGAGCATCCCTTCTTGATCTTGTACATGCTTATCCAATGCCTACGTCTGTATTTCTTGTACCTATCCGTAGTCATCAGTAGTACACCCCACGCTGAACATCTATCTGTGCATTGATGGGGCCGTGCCATCCGTTGATCTTGTTCTTTGAGATGCAGATGTGACGCACGATGTTCTCAACGTCACTCGCCCCTGTCTTGCCAATGCCGATGATGATGTCAGCCTCGCCAGCCTTGCCGGTCTTCGAGTTGTCCATCATGTTGTAGTCGATGAACTGCCGGTCATGCCCGTCGTTCGATGCCTGACTAACAGCCCACACCAGCATCTTGTTGCGCTTGGCAATCTCACGGGCGTGAACATACGTCTCCTTGAGCCGCTCGTCACCACGGTTGTATTCGCCAGATATGCGGAACTTGTCAAGCTGATCCATGAACATGATGTCCGGCTTGTTCAGCTTTGCGTATGCGTCGGCTTCCTCGACGCCCATGCCCACAGCAGCCATCACCTTGAGGTATGGCATCACATCACGCTCGTACATCGGTGTGTACTTGGCACGATTGTCGTCGAGTTCCTTGCGTGTGATGTTGAAGAACGACTGGATGAGGCGCAGCTTGATCTTCTCAGCAGGCTCCTCGTTTGCCCAGTAGACAACCTTGTGTCCGGCCCGTACGTACGAGGCAGCGAGAAAGCAGCAGAACGTCGTCTTGCCCACTTCCGGACGGGCAAAGATAATACCCAAGTTGCCCCGATCAAGGCCAGCCACACGCTCGTTGATCAGGCCAAACTCAAAAGGGAAGTCAGGCTCTCCGGTGTTCGCGTCGAGCAGTTCGTCGAGACTGTCCGTCACCTCTTCATAGGTGGTGCGGTCAGACATGCGTCCATCCTCGACAGACTCGACCATAGCCCGCAACTCACCGAAGTCCTCGCTCTCACCCGTGAATATCTCAATGGCCTTCTCACCAATGATACGGGCACGATCACGCAGCCAGAAGTTACGCACCATGTCGAGGTGCATGTCCATGTTGTGTGGATTGCCCTGCTCTAGGGTGACGATCAGTTCCTGTGCCCGCTCTCGTGTGGAGTCCGGCATAGCAGGGTTGCGATCATTGAACAGGATGGCAAGTTCACCAACAGTGATGTCGTTCTCATAGGTGGTGTGCGCGTGGGATATCACGTCGAACACATCACGCATCTCTTTCGTGAACATCTCACGTGTCACCGTGTTAGCCACGTTCGAGAAGAATTCAGAGTTGAGGCAGAAGCCTAGTAGTTGTTTATCTATCGATGTAGGATCGTAGGAAGTCATCACGTTCGTCCTTTTGCATGTTTTTCAAGTCGGTTCGAAGAACCATAAGCTTTGTCGGCACGTGGGTGTGCAGCGCACGTACCATCGTAATAGCCTTGTCAGTAGCATCCTTGTCAAGCGCGACGAACACACGGTCATATTGTTTCAATACATCGATGTGTTCGCTAAGAAGATTAGTCCCCAACAAAGCGACACCTACCGTGGACTCAGAAACAGAGCAAGCACTAGCACAATCTTCCAGAAGAACAGCAGTGGTTCCGCTGCCACATATGAAGGGGTGTTTGCTATCAGAGTAACGATACCACTTAGGTGTTCTACCATCGATTGATCTCCCTGCCGCATCTACGACTTTGTTGCCATCCTTCACAAGAAAGACAGCGCGATTACGCTTGAAGTCGTACCGAATGTCAGCCCTGCCCGACAGATACGCATCGTAAGCCTGTACACGTTTAACATAAAGTTCCGCGTCTAAGCTACGAGAAAGACTGACAAATGTGTCGGGTACCTCGTAAGTGTTACTAGTACGGGAAGGAGCAGGCACCAAAGCCTGCGACCCACGCAGGGTACGGGCGGCGTGTTCCCTTGTCAGGGTGATACCTGTGCGACCAGACACGTTGCAGTCAGCGTGGAAACAATACCACAGGCGTTGCATTCCGTCGTCCGTCACGCTAAATGTATTCTTCTTGCCGCAGACAGGACAGTCTGATCTGTACCTTGTCAGCGCAGGGAAGTCGAGTGAGTCAACGTACCCACATAACCAAGCTGGTGATTTCATCGTTGCGTTCCTTGTTTGTCAGAAGACATGCCCCCTGCATAATCGACATGGCAAATCTTGTCAACACGAAAAAATCTCTTGACCCCTGTTGACAAACCAGCTACACATAAAGAACAACACCCTATAGGGAATACCCTGTTATGAAAAAGATCAATAGAATCAACCCTATAGCTAAAGAGTTACGTAAGTATGGTAAACAAGTAATACCTGACAAACGTACCAAAGAAAAAGACAAACAAGCTAAGAAGGACATTCGTGATGGGAAGACCAGCGAAGATAGACGAACCGACAAAGACCTATAGTCTGTTGATGTCAGTCAAGCAATATGAGAGACTGGCTGCACACTCTGAACGCTTACAGAAGACAAGCAGGGAACAAGTTGCTGTGTCTGACTTGATGCGTGAGGGTATCGACATATACTTGGAGGCACTGGACGATGACAGTGAAGTGGGTGCTGCTGCTAGTGACAGCAATTAATCGGTCAGAGTTTGACTCTAAACCTATAGCGGAGTACGAAACCATGTCAGACTGTTACGTCGCATCGACGAAGCTATTCTGGGAAAACGTACCGATAAATCAAGAACTGCTGTGTATGAGAGTGGGTGGAAACGATGAAGAATAACCTGAAGACCAAGCCCCTAGAGATAGAGATTGTCAACCGATGGAGGTGGGAGGTTGTCGCTCCAGTGTCGTCCGTACGCATCGGGGAGACAAGCCGTGAACTTGTCAAGAAGAAGCAGGCCGTAGACTATCTGCGCCTCGTTACAATTTTTGTCGGAAAAAGTGAACAGGAGTGTAAACGATGGCTTGACAAGCACCGTCACGTCTTGGTAAAACTGGGTATTCCTTACGAGGTTGGTAGTTCGTAGGGATACACTTTCGTTGTTGTGTGTGGAGAGCGGGGCTGGATTTTTCTGGCCCCGTTCTTTTTTGCTTGACGCCCATTGTTTTAACCGATATGGGTTATGTATCGCAACAAACCGGAAGGGTTACACACGATGGAAATCACAAACGAACAACGCCTCGACTTGCTCAAGTCATACAACGATTTGAGAAACACACTGCAAACAATATATGATTGTAATGATTTGTGGATGTCTGATGTAGGCAAGCTGGAAAGATTGCAGTGCGACTTGCACCGCATTTTCAAGTTTGTTCCCAAAGAAGATGACGAGGGTTGTCGTATGCCCTATGCCGACTGGGTTCTGGCAGATGTTTCGGAGCCTGACGATGCGGACGATTGAGAACCACGTCGAATCTTGTCACTGCTGGGAGTGTGGCGGCTATGGCAAGAAGGAATACACAGAGGCCGTCCCCGATCCGATTCGGGGCGGCGATCTTGTTGGTGTTTTTGATGAGTGTGATGGCTGTGATGGTGATGGTGAATTGTTACGCGCCAAACTAACACAGACGACGGTGATCCGTGCCCTGTTGACACAGGCAAAACACGCCATAGAAGATATCGAAGTGCTTGACACAGACATTGACCGCATCTATGGCAAGATAGACGACGCCATTGGTGACATCGAAAGATATGAAACAAAGGTAGGTACACGAGATGGGTAAGGTAAAGGACTGGCTGATTGAAATGGAGGAGGACGCCTCGTGCATGACACGCGAGGAGTGGATGACAAAGCACGGCGAGACTGTTGTCGATGTCTACGATGAATTCAAACGCAGGGAACACATCGACGAACCGGATCAGGGGGACTTGTTCGATGTATAGGCCGACCAAGTATCCGACGCTAGACAAGGACCCACGCCTTGAGAGCGTGACAAACCGGCTGACAAATCTGCGGACGCTAATTGACGAGGCAGACTGGGATGGCAAGCCCGTTGACGCTATGACAAGAAACGAGGCAAAACGCCTGACACAGATGACAAACGCAGGGACGCTATGGCTGCCAAAATTTTGACAAGACAAACTGACAAACGCAACGACGCCAAGACAAATCACACGACGCTACCGCCTGACTATCCCTGCGACGTGTGCGGCCAGCCAGCCATGACGAAGGAAGGGAACCGGCTGCGCTGTCCGACGTGCTGGCTGCGGGAACAGGGCCGGAAAATAAAACCGCTTGACCATAGGGGTTACCGGCCCTAATGTTGCCGCAACGATTAGGAAACACGACAGGGACACAACGACATGAAAAAACAAGTAACGCTGATTGACCATGAAAGAATGGTCCACAACATCACCAGCGTTTACCGTGACGCCGATGCCGTACAATACAACGAAGGCTTGGTGTGGTATCCGGACGCACAGAAAGCAGCGCACAATATCGCGGCAAAGTATGGCATTGCGGTCTATATTGTGGTGGCTGTTATCGCGGCATTGTCCCCGAACAACAAGTGGGCGCGTAATGTTATCAATGCCGACGCTTTGATCGGCGCTTTCCTGCGCGGTGACGGGATCGACGCTGTAAAGGTATCCACCTATCACGCTATGAACAAGAAGGCTTGGGATA
>Ga0213867_1000393_pt1 | contig 19895 bp, 12 predicted proteins | sample PICome_12_FD_160120 | JGI IMG/M metagenome (GOLD analysis project Ga0213867, IMG submission 160120) | Coastal seawater microbial communities near Pivers Island, North Carolina, United States - PICO540 | ecosystem: Environmental > Aquatic > Marine > Coastal | place: USA: North Carolina... | reverse complement strand
TCCTCGATGAAACAATGGTGGTGATTGGTACCGAGTTTGGCCGGACGCCTGACATGAATGTGAATGGCGGGCGCGATCACCAGCCGCAGGCATTCACCTGCTTGCTCGCGGGTGGGGGCATTCGTGGCGGGCAAGTCTATGGTGCTACGGACGAGCGCTCAGCCAATGTCACGGAAAATGCGGTCACCATTCCTGATTTTAATGCCACCATTGCTCACGGTTTGGGCTTGCCGCTAGACAAGGTGATCTATTCGCCCAGCGGGCGCCCCTTTCAGATCGCAGACAAAGGGCGGCCGGTGACCGCTCTATTTGCTTGAGGCTATTCTAAGCCGTTCTCATATATGATGACAGTGCAATCAAGTCGTTTACAGCTCCCCCTATTATTGTTCTGGATCGCCTTTGCCTTAGCAGCCAGTTGGACGTATCAGCAATATTTTCAAATGAACACTTAAGGGCACCTCTGAAAAACCAACAATTGAGTGAATGATGCGGCAGATAAGCCGTCTTTCAGAAATACCTATAATGATGAATTCTAAAAAACTCCCCACACGCGATTTATGGGCCTACGCTTCCGGCGAAGGTGCGACTTCAATCACAATGAACGGTATGGCTAATTTTGCCATGTTGTTTTATACGCAGATTATGGGCATGAACCCTGAGTTAGTGGGCTTGGCTCTGTTTCTAGCGACTTTCTGGGATGCCATTACCGACCCTTTGATGGGCACGATCACTGACCGCACCAACACCCGTTTCGGTCGACGCCACCCATATATGTTAATCGGTGGCTTGGTGGTCTGTCTGGCTTTCGTCGCGCTGTGGTTCATCCCAGAGTCATTTCGAGGGGAGACAGTTCTGTTTAGCTATTTGTTGGTGCTCAATATTCTGGTGAAGACCGCTTTTACTGTGTTTGTAGTGCCTTACACTGCATTGGGCTTTGAGATGTGTAAGGCCTATGATGAACGAGCGCGCCTGCAGGGTATTCGTTATGGCTTTAATATGTTTATGAATATCCTTTTCGGCGGCTTTGCTTGGATATTGTTTTTTCCAGAAGTTACGACAGCGGATGGTTCGATAATTGATGGCACCAAGCTGGAGGCAAATTACCTGAATATGGGTGTGATCCTGGGAGGTGTTTCGTTGCTACTGGTTTTATATTGTGTGTATGCAACTTATAAATACGCGGAGAAGGGGGATGCGCTCAAGCCCAACACAGGTGAGGACGGCAGCATCGTCGGTCACGCGAAAGCCTTTTTCCATGACCTAAAGGATGTGTATTCGGATAAATTGGTTTGGTTCGTATTTGGCTTTTTTGGCCTCGCCCAGTTCTCGATGATGGTGGTTTCTCAGGTGCAGATGTTTACTTATATAGAATATATGGAATTTTCCGCGGGGCAGAAAACTTTTGTGCATACCGGTGGCATGGTCGGCTTTGCGCTCGGTTCGTTGGGGCTTGGTCGTATGGTGAAACGCTGGGACAAGAAAAAGACGGGTATTATTGCGATGATTGTCAGTTCGGCGGGAGGACTGGGGCTGTTTGCGGTGTTTACTGGTGGCTTGTTGGATCCACAGGCGAGTGTGGCGGGCTTCCCACTGGCAGTTGCGGTGTTTGGTGTGTTGCAAATACTCTGGTGGGGCGGCTGTGGTATCCTCGTGCCATTGGCAACCGCAATGATTGCCGACCTTTCCGAGGTTAAAAAATGGCAGACCGGTGAAGTCACTGAAGGTCGCTATGCTGCCGGCTTTTCGTTTTTCCTTAAGCTGGCCAATTCGCTTGGTTTGCTCGTGACGGGGTTTATCCTGAAGAGCGTCGGCTATGTCTCTGGAGCCGAGATGCAGGCACCCGCAGCGATCAACAACCTCGCGGTCACGACCTTTGTCGCTGGGCCGATCTTGATGGCGGTTTCTTTTTTCGTACTACGCTTATATCCTCTGACACATGCGAAGATGTCGGCTATACGCAGTCAATACGGAGCGGAAGAGAGTGAATGAGGGGTGCATACAGTATTAAGCTAGGGCCATGCGCTTTGGCAGGCGGCGCTGCGTTCCACAATCATGGCGGCATTGAGCAAAAGCTCAGCGATCCGAGGCAAACCTTCTGCAAGGCCATTTTCAAGAAGAAGATTGATTGAATCTTCGGTAATACTATAGTGTTTTGGGTGTCTGGTCATTGTTGTTGCTGGTTATTTTTACACTCTCAGTTTCCAGCTTTGACCAGATGCCTCAATCCTTGAAAACGTAAAGGCTTTCATCCCAGCATGGGATTCCGCTACGCTCCATCCCATGCTGGGAAGAATCGCTGGCATCTAGACAAAACACAATTTACAGACAATTTGTTGCACTACCCTAAAAATCGCGAAGAACCGTTAAAGATGGGCTAAACTTTTTTGAACCACACAGTGTGGTATACCAACTGAATAAGATATTTTTACCGACTAATTCCACCCAATCGCAATCTGTCCTCCATCGCTCGTAGCTCGTAGCGCATAGAGCGAAGAGGGGGCGTGCTTGTGAAAATTCAAACATGTAAAGAAATCTTACAAAGTTTTGATATGTATATGGGTGTCATTCTCTGGTTGATTCTTTGACACTTTTGATCGTTTGTCGGGAGATGCATTCTAGTTAATCGTGTATAGTAGTGAATTCAAGATTACCCCAAATATTTCTTAAATGTTAAAATTGATAATGAAGACCCTACCTTTGGTGCTCGTGCTGTGCTATGCAGTGGCCGCCGGCGTTGGGCATGCAGAAGAGATTGCCTACGAAAGTAGCGGCGGCTGGAATATCGGAACGCTGGCGCAAAGCATCGAGCTGGAGGCGGGCACTCGGTATTTACTTAGCTTCGAAATCAATTGCACGGACCTCGATAAATATGGGGCGGTGTTTCTGATCACAAGGGGGCGCTCTGGCCAACAAAAAGTTGCGTCGATCTATCCAGGTGTCTTCAACGAATTTGTTGAAGTGCAGAAGGTCATCGAGGTGGCGGAGGGGGCTGCGGATGCGAAGCTTTATTTCGGTAGCCACGGACGTGCCGCCTATACGGTCAGAGATATCAAAGTGGTGCCCTTATGTGACATGCAACTGGCACTGGATTTGCCGAGCGAAGAGAGTGTCGCACTTTTTGATCCGTCCGAAGGCTGCACGCTGAGATTCAATATTAGCAATTATACTGGTCGAGATTTTACGGGTTTGCTACGGGTGCAGGTGATTGATTCACGCAGTCCTTCAAAGGTTTACCAGGATTTTGGGCAGGTGAATGCGGCAATTGCCAACCAAGCATCGCAGACTTTCGACTTGGGTGCATTTAAGGCTCAGGCAGGGCTTTATGTGCTGCGGCTTTCTAATTTTGAGAAGACGGTCTTTATGGAGCACAATATCGGCATGAGCTTACCGAACAAAGGCTGGCAGGATGATGAGGCCGACCGAGTGTTTTTCGGGCTGCACATGCCGCACTATGCGCTTTGGAATTTCCCCAAGCAGGAGCAGAGGATTAAAGCTGCCAACCTACTTCAACATATCGGTGTCGGGATCGTGCGTATTAAGATGCCATGGTATGAAGACGCGGCAGGCAATCTGAATTTCTATGCGCTGGATGAAGCGCTGGCTATCTTGAAGGAACACAGGATTCAGGTATTGGCCGAAATCCCTAATACGATTCCTCGGCAATATATCACGCCACCCAAGCCGCCGACTAAAGAAAAGCTCAAAGAAGTGGGGCCTTGGCTGAATCTAGATACAATGCTTTCGCCCAAATCGTATCATATCCGCAGTGTTCGACCGTCAGATATGGATGCGATGCAGCGCTATGCCACAGCCTTGGCAGAAAAGTTAAAGGTAGCGGGTGTTGGCTATATCGAACTGGGCAATGAGCCCGATTGGTGGGACTTTTTCATGGGGGATTATCAGGATTATTCCGATACTTACTCTGTCAAGTATGAGGCGATGATACAGGTTGATCCGGAGTTTAAATTCATGAATGGTGGGCTGACTTTATTGAATGCGGTTGATGAGCGCTTTTTGGAGAGGTTACTCGTGGACAAGGCTGATAGCATGGATGCGGTGGCGTTTCACTCTTATGATCGCCCCAGTGATGAACTTTTCGGGCAAGATGCGGTTGGCAATCCGACTAAATTAGCTGAGTTACAACAAAGGATGCAAAATACAGGTGTGAATAAGCCGATTTGGATGACTGAGGGCAATGTCTACACCCAGACAGAATACACCGTGGCAAAGGAGATTGCCAAAAAATTTGCCATCTATAAACTGCACGGAGTTGTGAACTATACCTACTACCTAGCTAAAACTGACAGTCATCTAGGATTTCAGTTGATGAATAATCATTTCGAGCCGTCAATGACAGCTTTGGCTTACGCGACGTCAGTTCGTTTCATGCGCAATAAAAATGCCTCCAGGGCGAAACTACCCGAGGGCTTTGTCGGGGTGGAGCTTGGTGAGGATGTATTGCTCGTATGGTTGGAGAGTGAGAATTGTGCTGAAAAAAAGGAGCTTAGCGTTAAAATTGGTCAATCGAGCATCGTGTATGATTTTCTAGGGAAGCCGATTGAGAAGGCAACATCCGGTCATTTAAAATTGAAGCTAGGCAACGATCCTGTTTTTATCGTTTCACAAGATGGATAAGCGGGGTAACAATAAATTAAGCATCGTATGATACGTATGATTGAACAGTTGAAGGGTACACAAAATGGATTTGCATTGGTCACCGCACTGAGCTTAATGGCCTTTGTTTTGCTGCTGCTAATGTCGATCACGACGCTGGTGCAAGTAGAAGTTCAGTCTTCTGAGCAAAACATGTCACGCATACAAGCGCAACAGAATGCACTACTAGGACTACAGCAAGCCTTGGGCGCGCTCCAGGCTGCAGCGGGACCGGACCAGCGCGTGACGGTGACCTCAGATATGTTTGATAGTGATGCGGCGACCCCAGAGATTGAAGGTGTCCAAGCTCGCCATTATACTGGGGTGTTTAATTCATATAATAACAGTACCCCACTTGAGACCTTCCGTGACTCACAAAACGAGGCTCACGAAGCCATTACCTGGCTAGCTTCCGCAGAAGATCCGATTGCCGACCCTGTCAAAGTTCCTCTATCGAAGTATTCAAGCGAGCTCATTGAAATCGCGCATATTTACCAGGAAGATACCAAAACGGTTGAACCTGTGCTCGCGGGAAAGATTCAAGTCGACGAGCAGCAATCGGGCGCCTTTGCCTGGTGGGTGGGAGACGAAGGGATGAAGGCAAAATTTAATACTGAAGGCGATCAAATGCCAGCAGATAGTCAGGTTGATGGCCCCCTTGAGCGTGACACTCTCAGGATCATGCAAGCGGCTGGCTCCAATTTTTCCCACATATCTGAGGGCTTCCAACGTCCATTCAGTGAATTGGAATCTGCAGGTCATTTAGGCAAACTCAGTCATTTAAACGATCTTAAGCTGCTAGGCGCAGAATGGGGTGAGTGGGCACTGCCTAAACCTCCAGCCAATCCTACAAGACGGGCGACTATCAATCCAGATGTCACTCTCTACAGTATGGGACTACCCATTGATATCACGCACGGTAGACTAAAGGAAGATCTTACGGTTTACCTGGAGACAGGCGAAGGCTTAACAGATGATACTCACATTATTCGGGGAAGCTCAACGGATTTAAATTATGTCGGTCCGGCTTTAGGAGCTGACTTCACCGATGATCCTATCACCGACAATCTTCCACGTTTTGGTCTGCTGCGATCATGGCACGACCTTGGGAAGTCTATTGCTAATGATCAATTGGAGCAGCAAGCGCACACGAATACGCAACATGGCTTGCACCCCAATATAATGCGAGCTGGTATCTCTTTTACCGTCGCTCGCGTAGGTGATGTTGTGCAGGATCCATATGACAGCAGTCAGATGATTACGGACTTTCAAATTTTGATCAATCCGCGTGTTGCTATCCACAACCCCTATAACTTTAAGCTTCCTGCTGCCAAATACTTATTTGAACTCTCCATACCCGATAAATTGTACTTGAATTGGCAAACTAACTCTGATTTTCCTAGGGTGCTGAACGCATCGAATAGCCACAATTGGCATGAGTTAGCAGATTTTCCTGCCGAAACCACTGATAATGGTGGTAATACTAACGTAAAGCTTGTTTCAACAGGCGACAGCTACGCTTGGCAAAATGGCCGCGCATGGGTACGCATGACAATCGATACCGGCAAAACTGGTGGCATAGCAGCCGGTGAAACGCTCAATTTTGCTCCCGAAATTAGCCAATATCCATTACAGGATAGCAAATATGTTGATCAAGCAGCGACAGCTTTCAGATCAACGGGTGACGTAAACGCATGCGATAACATCAACGAAGCAAACGATTTGCAAAATGTCTGGGCTCTGGGGGATCCTATCTCTGTCACCACGCCCAAAATGACCGGGTTTGGATTTGAGGGCGCTGAACGTCACTTTGTAGGCCTGCGTTATGAATTAATAAATTATCAGGACCGCCATGGGAGCTTGTCTTGGCGCTTAAGTTTGTTGGGGACTGATCGCCCGACACTGCTCAGCAGCAAAGATCCGCATAAAACTATAAATTCCGGTTATTGGGATGATCAAACTCATGGATTTGATAAACAATATCAGCATTGGGGAATCAGTAGATACAGCTTGTCGCAGATTAAATCTTTTGCTGATCCCTCAAGTGCACCGAGCTCTTCTGCCCATCAAGTAGAAGTGGCTATGCACGACTACAGCGCAACAACCGCTGTTCGTGGTGGCAATGGTCAAGGTGGGGATCGTCGTAATGCCATCAGTAATCCTCGTGGCGGCATTCTAAGAGAAAGCCTAGAGGCAGCCGACTGGACTGCAAGAACACAACACCAAAGCATGCATCGTCTCGAAGAGAATGAAAAGTTTTGGATTCCTGCATTTTGGCCTAGGAAAACTGAATTGAGTACAGGAAATGAATCCAGTGTTGAGGGGTATGTGCATTCTAGTGCGGGGAATGCAAAAGATAGCACAGGTTGCATTTATACGATGTTTGATTTTCCTCGGCGCTATGGTCCGATTACTTCTTTAGGGCAGTTACAACACGCTGGCTTAAATTCATTCTGCTACGGGCCAGCATATCAGGTAGGCTATTCTCGTGCTCCTTACTTTATGGATCGCGATCAGACCCGGTATGTGCCATCAAATGAAAATGTCCTCAATGAATTTATAGATGTGCCCTACATGCTGAATAGCAGCCTCTGGGATCGCTTTTATCTGAGCACAATTCCACAAACAGCGAGCTTAGATTTGAATCAAAACCAAGAGCACACTTTAGCAAACACTCGGCATATTTTAACACCTAACAGATTGGGCAAATATCCTCCCGAAAATGAGTTGAGGAACTCGCGAATCGGCTTTGAGCAAAGTGCGGGCAGTATTCAAGTCGATGGCGCCTTCAACGTGAACTCTGTCTCAGTAAACGCTTGGGAGGCATTGCTACTGCAAGCAGCCGGGAAGACCTTGGAGACCGAAAATGACGGCACACTGAATTCCGCTGCGGAATCTACTTTTGTCGCTTTTCCACGCTTTCCCGATCCGGTTTACGGAGTGGAAAATGGCGAAGATTTCGCAAAGCTGGATGCCCAAGATGCCGAACAACATGCCGGGATTTTCGTTACCGACCGTGCGGACATTCGACTATTAGCAGAAAATATTGTTGCAGAGGTAAAACGACGTGGTCCATTCTTATCACTTGCGGATTTTATTAATCGTCGCCTCATTCCTGATGACAGTGACCTTGATTTAGATTACCAAGGGTTAATGGGAACAATGGATGCGGCCATTATGCGTGCCTCGCAAATAGAAGACGTCCTCAATTACCCTCAAATATTTAGTCGCACAGGCAAAGGGGGTCAACAGTTAGACCCGACCTACTCTTATAATTGGTTTTTGAAAGCACCCGACTATGCCGTATCTCGGGAAGCTGCCTATGGAATCCCTACAGGCCATAAGAGTACGGCACTCGAGGGCAGCTCCGCCAATCTAATGCAGGGCGACATTTTACAATTATTAGGCCCTCAGCTAACAGCCCGCAGTGATACCTTCGTCATTCGATGCTATGGAGAATCCATTGATCCTATATCTAAAAAAGTGCAATCTGCTGTGCGTGGCGAAGCGATCGTTCAAAGAATTGCAGAGCCAGTAGCCCCTGGTGATAATCTGATCGCCCCAATTGAAGCTATGGGACGCCGTTTCATCATAAAGCATTTCCGTTGGATTGATGTGCAATCTTAAGCTAATTCGCTCATCATGTTAATATCAAATTATAGACTTTTTATCTGCTGTTTGGCGGCATTGTTGTGGAGCACAGTCATTGACCTAGTTGCAGCAGAATCAAATATTTCTTATATTCCGGGTGCAGTTGGGGCTGAATTAGGTGATGATGCCCTGCGTTTTTTCTTCATCTCAATGAGTCGAACTCAGGAAATTCTGTATTACCAAAAAGGTAAAAATTATCACCGCATAGAGCCCGCATATAATAGCTTTGGATTTATTCATAAAGTCTCGAAACGGCCTCATTTCGTTTTATATGAAAAAATAACTAAAGTTGTGAACGGTACTAATCAGGAAAGTTATGTGCCCCGCTATACGGTCAATGTCGCCGCTAAAAAGTCCCTCTTTGCTATCTTTTTACCCTTGAATTCCCCAACAAGGTCGCATCCGACTCCACTGTCGCACATAGATTTTACCGCCAAACATTTTCCCAATAACCATGTGACCTTTATCAATACCTTGACGAAGCCCCTAATGTTGGTTTTGGGCGATGAAAAAGCGGTGGTTGCGCCGAATGATCGCTGGCAGACAAGCTACACAACCGGTGCTAAGGGTGCCGGCTACTTGCGGGTTGCCTTAGCCATTCGCGAAGCAGAAGGAAACGCTCAACTACTGTACCATAGAAAAATAGGTGTTTTTAAGGACGAACGTATTCTGGCAATTCCTATTTTAGATCCTTACTCGAGAGCTCAAAAAATAGAAGTGCTCACTTATCGCGACGCTGGACAATCGTCGCGTTAGAGGAATCAAGCTGGAGAAATTGTGTATGCATTGGAGTGCAAAGTGGATTTGGATAAAGCAAGCAAATTATGTGGCATACAATCAGACGATTCTGGCCTGTAAAACCTTTACATTGGGTGAGCTTGCATCGGCGACGATTCACATTACTGCAGACAGCAGCTATAGGCTTTTTATTAATGGGCAATGGGTCAATGATGGACCGGGCCGTAGTTGGCCGGAGCATTTTAAATACGATGAAATTGATGTATCGCTATATTTGCGCCAGGGAGTGAACGAGATCCGAGTGATCGCTAACTGTTTCGGAGCGGGCGTGATGACTCGTTTTACGGTACAGGCTGGTCTATTGGTGCAGTTAGATGCTCTTTGCTGCGATGGCAGGTCTACAACCATTGCTTCGGATCAAACCTGGTCGGTTTCAAAATTGAATACCTGGCAGTCCGATACAGCTAAAATTAGCCTGAATATGGAAGGCTATGAGATTTATGATGCGCGGATGGAGGGGACGCTGGAATTTTCGCAAGCCGAGGAGCTCTACGAGATTGAAAATGCACCATGGCAGGGCTTGAACCCGCGCGGAGTGGCTTTATTGAGCCGCAAAGCTTTTGACTTACAAGACTTTCGTTCGGCTAAAGTCGTGCGGACTGAGGGTGTGCAGTTCACCCTGCCGGCTACGCGGCTCATGCACCCGAATCTGATCGAAGCCAACAAACGGACCAGTATGCATTGTGGAATGGCCACTGTGCTTAACTTAAAAGAGCAGGCGACAGTGCTGATCGAAACCGAGGGTGGTATGGCAGAGTTGGGCACAGGCTTTACGGTCTCAGTCAATGGCAAAAGCAATGCATCTGGGTACTACAGCCTCGCAAGGGGCAAGCATCTAGTCCTCGCGTTGAGCGACGGCAAAAACGATCATCACGGCAAGGAAAAGATCCTGCGCATTGTGCAGCCGGACGTGCATGCATTCACTCTGGAAAACCCGCTTGAGCCAGCTCACGAAAATGCGTGGTGCTTTATCCCATTTCATGAAATGAGCTATGCACAGGACGACATGGCGTACTTCACGATTCCAGATCCCGAAGTAGAGCAAGCCGTCAAAGCTTGGGCTCGGCGGACAAAGCAGTTGCATCAGAGCTGTGGGGATCAGGCATCTTTTATGGCTGAGTTGGGTGAGCGCTCGAGCAATTTGTCTTCGACGCAGATGTTCTCGCAGGACCCGCACTGGAAGTTTCGTTGTCGGAAGGTCGTGGCTGGTGCTGAAGCGCTCGTACAGAATCCATCGGCGCTAATGAGTGACGATGCCGACTTGACGCTGGTTGCGCCGACGTCCAGCGGTGATGTGGAACTGTGCTATGATTTGGGCGAACAGAACTGCGGCTATTGGCAGCTCGATTTAATGGCCGACGCGGGCGTTTGCATCGATATAGCTGGAGTGGAAAACGTATTCGAAAATTGCCGTCCGCAGCATACCGACTACTACCGTAATTCCATGCGCTATATTACGAAGCAGGGGGCGAATCGCTTTGTCTCGTTGAAGCGCCGTTCGGGGCGCTATCTATTTATCACGCTGCGTAATCAAGTATCCGCCGTGCGGATACGCCATATCGGGCTCATCGAATCGACCTATCCAGTGCAAGCCATCGGGCGCTTTAACTGTAGCGATCCTCGGCTTAACAAAATCTGGGAGATCTCGGCGCGTACTCTTAAGCTGTGCATGGAAGACACGTTCACCGATTGCCCGCTGTATGAGCAAACATTCTGGGTTGGTGACGCACGCAATGAGGCCTTGTTTGCTTACGACGCCTTCGGTGCCACGGATATTGTGCGCAACGGCTTGACGATAGCCGCCCAGTCGCTGGAGCACTATCCAATCGTCGGCTCGCAAGTGCCGACGAATTGGCAGTCAATCCTGCCGGCATGGAGTTTCCTATGGGGGATTGCGGTGTGGGAGTACTATTTTTACTCGGGCGATGTCGCCTATGTAGAAGCGATTTTTCCCGCCGTATTACAAAATATTCAGGGTGCTGAAGCCATGCTCGATGCGCATGGACTCTTGTCTGGAAACTACTGGAATATGTTCGACTGGACCGGTGCCGACCAGGACCACGAAACAGTGACACACAACACCATGTTTTTCATTGGTGCTATCGATGCCGCGTTAAAATGTGCCGAGCTGCTTGAAGAGGTGACGTGGATCGACGGACTGCAGGCATTACGGGCAAAACTGAAGCGCAATCTGAACGCGTTGTGGGATGCGAAAAAACAGGCTTACCCAGATGCGATCCATGCGGACGGTACGATCAGTCCATCTACCTGCCAGCACACCAGCTTCCTCGCTATCCTTTACGATATTATTGAGCCCGAGAACCATGCTGCCGCGCTAAACAATGTGCTGAATAAGCCGCAAGACATGGTTGAGATTGGTTCACCGTTTGCATTACTTTATCTCTACGAGATGTTGGATAAGGAAGGCTTACAGAGCAACATTATCGAGTCGATCTATCGCGACTACGATGAGATGTTGCGCCAAGGGGCGACGACGGTTTGGGAGCAATTGCACGATACTCGTAGTCATTGCCACGCGTGGTCGTCTTCACCCATTTACTTTCTGAATCGTATTATTCTTGGCGTACGGCAGACTGCTGCGGGTGGGCGCGCCTTCGAAATTAGTCCCATGCCAAATGGTTTGAACCGCGCGAACGGTGTGGTGGCGACTGCCTTGGGACCGCTCGAAGTGAAGTGGGAGATTGTGAATCGAAAACTAAAAGTGGAGGTGAGGGCCCCTACTAATGTGGAGATTCGATTGAAATCGAATCCGTCCCTAGAAGGGCTCGAGCTTTGTTGCTTTGGGACTGAGAAAGGCGAAGTGATTCATACTGCAACATCGTGCGCTTGTTGATTCATTCAATCCGACGCAATCATTCTATTTTCCTATAAGGGTACCGTTGAAAACAGCCTCCTGAATAGCATCGGATAGCTTAATATGGGGGCATCTAAAAATAAGCTAATTGCGATAATCTATCACCGACTACCGCATTCTTTTACGTTCTGTTTTCGATCCTAGAACTGAAGGGCACCTCTGGAAACCTCCCATGTGCCGAGATTACCGATTTGCTGTGATGCAGGCAAGGCTCTCTCGCCAACGGTTGGGCTGGAAGCCCTGCCTTGGCGAGAGCAACGCCGCCAGCGCACAGCAAGCGGCAAGTCTTTCAAAACGAGACACTTTTGGTTATTGGCTGCGTTGATCTGCGCACGAAGGGCTTCCAGCCCTCCTGTGCACAGAATCGCCTTGCTCAAAATCAAAATTGTATTCGTCTCGGTCTTGGTAGGTTTTCAGAGGTGCCCTGAAATGAGTTGTTGGCATAGACCCCTTTGAGTTGTTTCAAGGGTCTTTTTTAGAAATTGTGCTCACATGTCATCATAGAGTCTCCGAGTTACTTGATTCGGAATAGATTGTACACAAGATTAACGAGTCCTATACTTTCTGTCGCACACTTTACACATCGTATCTGATCTGCAGCTTTATTCTCGGCATGGACCCGAAGACGTGTGCGTCACGTGAAATAGCAGAACTTGTTGGCTCGATTATTCACTTTTGGTTACACTATAGGATGAAGGCTTACATTCATCCATTTTTTAACCTAAGTTTAATGATTGCCTTTTTTGTCGATTTTTTGAACCATTTGGTTGATTTATTTGGTATTTTGGTTGGTTTCTTGAGGACGGGGCGAGTGTTAGTATGTAATTATAAATTTATAACAAGCATTTCATGAGAGCACGTTTTTGTCATACAAAATGTGCTGATCAGAATATCCCCAATATGAATAAATATACTAAATTAATCTTTGTAGCATGCTTATCGGCGCCACTTTTCGCGATTGCCGAAGGCACAATATTGTATGAAATTACATATAATTTTGATGGCAATAGTGACGAACATTTAGGTAACGTGACTTTGACTTCCACTGATAACAACACCTACACCTGGGAAAACGAAAATGGTGATAACAGCTCCAGCTTCCGCGCAGATGGCAGTGTAGTGGATTCACCGGCAGGTGCCAATTCTGGGATTTGGCTGCCGGTAAAGATAGAACAGGGCAATGTTTACACCCTGAGCGCGGATGTGGATCTAACTAGTACGAGTGATTGGATTTCGCTGGGGTATGCTGAACATAATAATGATCATGCGTTCTATGATTCGAGCGGCTATGGCACGGCCATCGTAAAGAAGGGTTGGGTGGAAACTTTCACCGGTTCCAATGTGAATGGTCAAGAAACCACATTTACTGGGGCAGGCGCCGATTATCAAAAGCTCGAGATCGTGCTGGATACCACCGATACAGATTCTGGCAAATGGACGATGGCGTTCTACGAGAATGGTGTAATTCGGGTGTCAGCAGCCAAGGCCGCCAGCGGAAATTACGATAAGATTGATTATATCGGGTTTACGAAAGAGAGCGATGCGACCGGAGAAATAGCCAACTTTGAATTTTCGGTTCAAACGGTGCCTGAACCAACGCAATCTGGCTTAATCGCTATGATAGTTGTGTCGCTAGTCTTGTGTTCTCGTCGTCTCTGCCTAGGGGCATCTAAGGTTGGCTAATTTCGATGTCGTTGCGCTGACTTATGTATTTTTCAGGTTGTTTGAGTTTATAAGCTTGTGGTGAGTCCATAGAATGCAATACCTTGAACTCTAGGGGATAGGATGCTTGTTATGCTATGCTTGTGCCCTGATAGAGCTTCCAAGCTGTTTGTACCGGATGGGTAAGTACGAACTTCCTATGCAATAGGATTTTATCTGCAAGGGACTTTACATCATTTGCATATAGTGTGCTGACATTTTTGTTTGGGCTTGCCACATTGCTCGGTACATAAGTTAGCGGGCCAAAGCGACCTGCACCACAAATTTAGTCACAATGAAATTGAGGAAGCTGATGGCGTAGGTTTTAGTTGTAATTGCATTGGTCGCTAGCCTTTTGATACCCCCTAGTCGTGCGCGATTAATTCCAATACCTGGATCTGGACCTGCAGCCATAACGCTTGCCATGTACTCAAAGACGTGTGCGTTATGTGCAGGCACAGCATAGTTGCCTCGATTGTTTACTTTTTGTTCTTGGCTGTATGGGCGATTGCGGTAAGCATATAAACCTAATAGCTTGCTCCAAAAACGGGCTTGTAGCCATGGAAAGCCCTCAAAAAAGATCATTGATGGCTGCCATTTTTTGCCATATCAGGCAGTTAACCTACCAATACTATTTTAGTGCATAATCTGAGATAAAGGGATGATGGTTGATTTTTGTGGTTTTATGATTGAATGTCTAGGGACGATGCGTCGCTGATATTGTAGTGTATGGATTGTTATATATACCTCGTTTGCTTGCCAAACGCTCTGTTAAAGTTACGAGCAATTCTCCCAATTCTCTTATTCATCACAAGCGTTTCGTAGCGTACCGCGCAGTCTACTTTTAGAAATCCATTTTATTAACCATGAAAATAATTCGAACTGTTTCTATGTTTTTATTGCTTAGTGTTAGCCTGAGCGCGAGCGTTGACGGCTACTTGCCAAGTATCGGAGTCGATACTGCGGGTGCTTACCTGTTCCGTCATCAGGATTATAAAGCAATGGGCTGGGAGGTGCCAGCATTCACCGAAGCCCTAGATGAGTTAGGCGTAGAGTTCTTAATGGATCACTACCTGTGGTTGCATGAGGGTGGCAGCTATGAGGAGAATTACTCGAATACGGTAGCGGATATTCAGACGCTAGCGAGCTGGCTTGAAAGGACGGGGCGCGACTATATCTGGAATGTAGAATATCCCAACTTTGAGGAAAGTTTTGAATATATTCCTGGTCAGAATCTATTTGAGCCAGAGCCAGGGCAGCACTATTTCAAAATGCCAGAGGAGCTTATGCGTGAGTTGCAAAAGTCGTCGAATATGCATGGGCTGTGCTACGACGAATGGGAGCACATGTTGCTCTCTAACAGTAGGTTCATGAAAGATGGTGGGCTGGGTGATAAGCCAGCTTGGGCGAATACTGTTGAGCTTTCGCTGTTTGATGCTTATGATTTATCGCTCGAAAAACTGATTGAAACCCGAGTGCGTAATGATCGCTATGGTCAGTTAAGTATTGTGGAAACGATCTGGCCAGTCATGCATCATCTATTTGCGCGCGCAGGGTGGACACTGGCGCCGAAGCTGATGAAGGAGAGTTGGACACCCGTGCCGCTGGCAATGGGGCTGGGGGCTGCCGTGCAGTACGAAGGCACTGGATGCGATTTTTGGGTCACGCCAGATTTGTGGTACTACAATAACTACCCTGGCCATAGTCTGGATGAGTTTCGCAGCTCTCTTCTCATTTCGCATTGGATGGGAGCGAGTCGTCTCTATGTCGAGAACTTCGATTGGAATAATCCAAGCGAGTCAGATCGTCACCCCGATGCGGATGGTATGCGCGGCTCCTTAGTTTACTTTGAGAGTACGGAGCAGTATCAGCTAACACCTTACGGTAAAGTATTTAAATGGTATTCGCAAGACTATCACCCACAGCATCCGATCCCCTATACCTGGCGTGATGCTCGTTGCAAAGTAGCCATTGTGCGCTTTTCTGATTCCTGCTGGGGGCAGAGCAATAGCTGGCTTCGGGATCGTTTACTTGGTTCCAAAATCGAGCCATCAACTCCGGAGACGGAAGCTTGGTTTTCTATTTGGAATCAGCTGACGCTGGGGACGATTCCTAAGGAAGGCCTGTCGTTCCACAATAATGCGGCAAAAGATCTTGGGCCGCGCGTCTTCTGTCCGGCTCCGCCGACACTGGTGTTTGACCATCAGGTAGGCAATACGCATCCTAATTTTGATTTCCGCGGCGCTGAATTATTGTTTCTTACTGGAGTCAAGATTACGCCGGAAACCTTTGAGACCGTCGAAAAACATCTAGAGCGAACTGGCGCCAAAGCGGTGCTTTTGAAGTCGCTGGCTCCGGCAGGGTTTGAGTCGAATGATAATTGGCTGGTGGTGGATTCCTTTGATGATCCTGCGGTAAGTGAATGGATGCAGCCGATACTGCCGAAGGAAGACGAGTTGCAGTTCTTGTTCGGTGCCTACGAGGTGGTGTTTAAGGAAATTGGCCGCGATCGTATCCAAGTGTATGTGGATGGCCAAGCGGTTAGCCAAAGTATCGTAACAAATTAAAAACTTAAATATTATGAAAATTATGCCATTGAATGTTATTAGTGTTGGGTTTTGCATGACCCTGTTCAGTATATTCGCGCAGGCGGATTCGCTAGACAGACCGAATGTATTAGTGGTGCTGTTGGATGATTTGGGCATTGGTCAGTTCGCTCCTTTGTTGACTGACTTGAGTGAAAGCGAGATGGATCCCGCCTTTGTCGAATATGTTGCAGGTATGAAATATGGGAGCTATACGCCGAAAGAGGCTTTAGTGGCAGCGAAGAAAGCGATGCCGACGATGTGTCGCCTATCTAAGGAGGGCTTGCTCTTTACTCGTGCATTTTCTGCGAGTCCACTCTGTGGACCTTCGAGATGTGGTCTGGCGACGGCGATCCACCCGAACCGCTTCGGTATTTATAATAATGATGATGTGCATGTAGGTGAGGGAGTATTGCCACCTAGTAAATTGCTGATGCCTCGTTTTAAAGAGGCTGGCTACGCCACTGCCCACTTTGGCAAATGGCATTTGGGGCCACTGGATAAAAGCTTGTCGACTACTGTGCTTAAAACACATGGGCTTTCAGCTCAGACGAATGTGTATGATCTCAAAAAAGTGAATCCAGCTGTATATCAGGAACTGAATAATATTGGTTTTTACGGTTCAGTACCAGCCGCACTGAATCCTTTGAACAATGGGTTTGAAACCTACTATGGCTACAATTGCCACGAGTCTCCTTTTTATGATGCCTGGAATGTGTGGGACGGATTTGAGTTTGCCGGGCAACAGAAAGGCTATAATACGGAGGTCTTTACTGAGAAGGCACTCGACTTTATGGATGCTGCCAACAGACGCGGTAAGCCGTTTTTTATCAACCTGCACCTACATGCGACGCATGGACCGATGTTTCCAAATCCGCCGGGAGCGTATCTGCAAGGCTTCGAGGATAATACGCCGATTATCAAAAACTACTATAGCCATATCTTTGCAGTGGATGAATCGATTCGTCGTATTACCGAAACGCTTGAGGAAAACGGTCAGCTGAAAAACACGCTGATTGTCTTCACTTCGGATAATGGGGCGGCAGCCAGCACTGAGAGCCCGCTACCGGGCAATGCGCCACACAGAGGGCATAAAGCTCAGTACGCTCAGGGAGGCATTCGTGTGCCGCTGGTCATCAGTTGGCCTGCACGTATTCGTGCAGGGCGAGTGTGTCGTGAGCTTGTATCGCTGCTTGATATTATGCCGACTGCAATGGATGCCGCAGGGCTTGCCGTGCCAGCAGGCTTGGACGGGCGTTCATTGCTGCCGCTGATTCAAGGTGAAGCGCAGGAGCCACATACATATTTGGCTTGGTTGGGGTTTGAATCGCGCGGTTGGGGCTTTCTAAAAGAAACAGGATTTCAGGCTTTGCCTAATGCCGCGCGTGAGCCCGGATCGTGGACGGTGGTGACCGATGATTGGGTATTGCGTTTTACTGGTAAAATTCCTCGTGGCCTGTATCGTGACAGTCCGGAGGGAAAATCTGCCGGCGTGGCACTTTATTCAGTGAAGGACGATCCGCTTGAGCTGGAAAATGTCGCAGATCGTTATCCGGAGAGGGTCTCCATGCTTTCCGGGTTTGCTGCACAGCATGCAGCCAAAACAGAATCCCCGCAGCGGTGGAACCGTAAAAAATGGCAGGAGCTCAAGGAGAGTTTGAATGCAAAATAAAATGAATACAGTTTTCAAATGGTTGGTTCCTTGTTTGGTTGCCACAGGATTTCAATCGGCAATCGGCAATCAGAAGTCGGCAATGCCAAATATGGTGGTGATTCTGGCGGATGACCTGGGCTGGATGGATATTAATCCGACTGCGAAGTACGCGACCGGAACGCCGGCGGAAAAGCAGTTTTATTAAACACCACATCTGAATGCGTTGGCGCGGGGTGGGGTTTCTTTCTCCCGTTGCTACAGCATGCCACTGTGCACACCGTCGCGCGCCACAATACTTACCGGACGCAATGGAGCGACCTTTGGTTTTAATAACGCTTCAGCCATGCGTGCGCTGAAGTGGTCGTATGCATTGGTTGGAAAAACGCCGCCGGGAGCGTATCTGGCGCACGATTGTCTTCCTGGATCACCGCCTCATTTTCCACTGCAGACAGGATCGGGAAACCATGCTTTACCAAATGGGCTGGCCGACAGCAAGGGGCTGAAGGTGTACTCGCTGGCGGAAATGCTACCGGACTATCGCAGTGCCTTTCTGGGTAAATGGCACCTAGGGGCAAATAATGAAGTGGGGCACCGCCCTCAGGATTTCGGTTTCGAGACGATTGCCTATGAAGACGAGGGCTGGTCAAAGTACGACAAAGGCATACGCAAAAATTGGCACCAGCCAGGTCCGCCGACGCAAAAAGATTATCTGACCGATGACCTGACAGCATTGAGCGTCGATTGGATTCAAGACCATGTTGACGAGCAACCAAAGACACCTTTCCTGCTCTACCTAGCGCATTTCGCAGTGCATGATCCATTGCAGGCCAAACCGAAGGATGTTGCTTATTTTTCTAACAAGGATACCCGTGGTTGGAACGGCCACCATAACCCGACCTATGCCGGTATGATTAGAGCACTCGACGATTCGGTCGGGGCAATTTGTGCGGCTCTGAAGCAGCTTGGAATCGCGGATGATACCATCATTTTGTTTACCTCCGATAATGGTGGTCAGGCGGTTAAGAAGGGCGTTCAAATTACGAGCAATAAGCCGCTGCGTGGGCAGAAGGCGCAGACCTTCGAGGGCGGTATTCGAGTGCCGATGATTGTCAGTTCAGCAGGCAGCCAAGTAAATGGATATTGGGTGGATAAGCCGGTCTCGCTGGAGGATGTTGCGCCGACTCTGGTTGCACTGGCCAAAGAGCAGGTGCCTGAGACGATTCAAAAGCAATGGACTGGAAATTCGCTTGTGCCGTTGTTGGAACAACGGCCGGATGATTTTTCGGAGCGTGCCATCTATATCCATGATCCCTATTACCGAATGGATGGCTTGAGTGGGCGCGCGCCGTTTTTGTCTCCCAATTCGGTATTGATTGCGGGTGACTACAAATTGATCGCCACTCATGACGGCAGCGTGCGTCTGTTTGATCTCTCTAAGGATATCGGCGAGCAGAATGATTTATCCGCATCCATGCCGGAGCGCGTTTCTACTATGAAAAAGCAGCTGGCAGTGTGGCGGTTTAAAAACATACCCGCACGCTACGACACCTGTGTGAATCTGAATTACAACCCGCAGGCTAAGAATGCGCTGCCCGCGCTGCAAGGTGAGTTGTTTATACGATGAACTTATTAAAATCAAAAGACTCATTAGCACAATAACGATCCCCAGCATCCATGCCTTTCCCTTACGAATATCTCCGCAAAAATTCGAATATACGTTGATGTTAATTTAACCACATATGAATATTAAAAACTATCAATCAAACCTAAATTCCGCAGTTAGCTTTCACATTGAGATGCTTTCTGCAGTTTTTGGTTGAGCGTTCGCTTGTATATTTTTCAACTGCGGCGCAGTTAGATTGAGCCATGCTAGAACCCTTTGATATCCTTGCATGAGGTCTGCCCGCCAGTGTCCAGAAATGGCCATTTTCCATGTTCGCTGGCGCTGGGATTTGACTAAACGTGCTGAGATAAAAAG
>Ga0213867_1000391_pt1 | contig 19980 bp, 18 predicted proteins | sample PICome_12_FD_160120 | JGI IMG/M metagenome (GOLD analysis project Ga0213867, IMG submission 160120) | Coastal seawater microbial communities near Pivers Island, North Carolina, United States - PICO540 | ecosystem: Environmental > Aquatic > Marine > Coastal | place: USA: North Carolina... | reverse complement strand
GACAACTCCATCTCCGCCCTACTGGGCGCCTCCCCCGGAGCCTCCGTCTCCGCCAACGTGATTTTAAACATCATCAAGCGCTGCTTCCCAGAAAAACTGGCCAGCGAAGAGGGCCGCAAAAACATGCAAGCCATGATTCCGTCCTACGACGAAGACCTTTCGCAACCCGAAATGGCCAGCCGCCAACAAGCGCTCAGCGAACAAGCCTTCGCCTCACTAGATTGTTTGTAGTTTTTTCGGGGGCGGTTATGATGTGTGCAGATGCGAGAATTTTATTCTAGTAGGATCGCAGCAAGAATTTTTGTTAGATTTCAAATTCGAACGCCTAACACGCCGCTAAAATAGATATGCCGTCTGCAACCCTAAAATTGTTTCTGGTATACGGAGACCCCAAGCGTTTGCGAACTGCCGAACTCTCTAATTGGATTGGAAAAGCAGTCGCAGGGCCCAGAAGTGAGTTTGAGAAATTATTGGAACGCGTCGAGTGCGAGAGCTCAGGCATTTACTTTTTAACAGGCATTGAACCCAGTACCAGTAAGAAGGCCATCTATGTTGGTGAAGCAGAGAACATCAAAAACAGAATTAAAGCCCACCTAACAAGAGACTTTTGGAATCAGACAACATTCTTTGTCTCTAAAGATGAAAACCTTACGAAGGCCCACATCAAATATCTAGAAGGACGACTGATTGAATTAGCAAAAGATTCAGGGCGAGCGACTGTGATGAATAACCAAGGTAGTGGCGCCAGGCTTCCAGAATCGGACAGGGAAGAGATGGAAATATTTCTCGAAAAAATGCAGCAAATGTTACCTGCATTAGACGTTGATGCTTTTGTTCCAGCAGTGGCAAAGCAATCCGAGGATCAGGTTAAGAAAGAGGTGCTATTTTGCAAAATTAAGAATGTTGTCGCAAAAGGTTACCAGACTCCAAATGGATTTATAGTTCTAAAGGACTCGCAAGCAGTCATGGATGAAAGAGCCTCAGCAAAAAAATGGCCGACTGTTTTAGCTCAAAGAAATAACCTGATAGAAGAGGAAACATTAATACCTGTAGGTGACGCTTACGTATTTACTCAAAATACAGAGTTCTCGAGTCCAAGCGCAGCCGCCGCGACTATTCACGGCGGCAGTGCTAATGGACTTTTAGCTTGGATAGACTCAAATGGAAAGAGCCTAAAGCAAATCGAGAAAGATGAGGCATAACAAAAATTTTACAGACTCGATAGAATCGTGAATCTTATAGAAAAACCGATAGCTTGATGTGACTGGTGAGAAGACACTCGACCTCACCGAAACGAACCGTAAAGTTTATGATCTGTATGAAACAGCGTGTGATCGATTTTCTGCTTGCAGCCGTTTGGCTTGTTATGGGCCTTTACTGCAAGTTACTCGGTCAAGTGCCCCGGCACGAAGCAATCGTGGGATCTATACTGGGAGATTCCATAGCCACTTGGCTCACTCCTATGATTGGAGCCGGGGAAGTGCTTTTAGGAATCGCTATTGCCACTGGACTTTACCGCAAACTGCTCGCTTCTATACAAATCCTTTTGGTCATCAGCATGAACATTATCGAGTTCAACTTCGCGATAGACAACCTACTATGGGGGCCGCTAAACATAATCTTTGCCCTAACATTTTGCTTTGTCGTTTACTGGCATGGCTTTATTCTCAACAAACACGCTGATGTGGAATCGAATTAGCCAGCACCCTTTTCCTATTACGGCTTACTTTGATTACTCCCTTGTGCTCACTTACGCGTATCCGCTACAAGCGCTACAGTCGCTTATACCCAGCTGCTTAGAACTCGACACCTTTCAAGATAAATATGCATTCATCGCAGTCGCCATGGTGCAGACGCGTCAACTTCGCCCCAAAGGGTTTCCACGCTGGGCTGGCAATAATTTCTTTCTAGCCGGCTATCGCATCTTCGTCAGATACCAATCCGCTAAAGGACGCCGCTTGCGGGGACTCTACATCCTGCGCTCTGAAACGGATAAGACAAAAATGTGTCTCCTTGGGAACCTATTCACAAACTACAAGTACTCGAAAATTCGCGTTAGCGCCAATTACGAGTCTGGCCAGCAAGCTCGTATACAATCACCCAGCACCGGTATGGATATCACCGCCGACCTCAGTCTCGGAGATTCCACCCCATTAGCAGAGAATTCTCCTTTTAGTAGCTGGAAGGACGCTCGTATGTTTGCCGGTCCTATGCCATTTACCTTTAGCGTGAATTCCCAAGAAGTCGTCATTGTGGAAGGCAAGCGCTCACAATGGCAACCGCAGCCCGTTCGAATTGTTGAAGCGAAGGTTCCACAACTCAATCAATTCTCGAATACGGTCCCCCTGTTAGCGAACGCATTTGTCACCGAAAATATCCCCTACGAATGGAGCAGAGGCCGAAGGGATCCACGTCGCTGAAATGCGTTTTAGAGGAGTCAGTCAAATTGTGCTATTTAATTGGCCATTTTTCGCCTGCGCCACATTCTCCGTTTTGCTCGCGCTAGGGATCACCCCACTGCTTCCCGACAAGTTTCAGCTATGGGTTTGGGCTGCTGTATCCATCGGCAGTGCGTCCGTCGTGCTATCGCTCATAGCCTCCTGGTATGCCTATGATCTAACGCAGCCTTATTCATTCAAATATATGAGCGGGCAACCTGCTCGCATCGCGAATATTCACGCTGGATTCGATGAATCATCACTCGCTCTAAAGCAAAGATTTCCAGGCAGCAGCATCGATACCTTCGACTTTTACGACCCTAAAAAGCACACCGAGGCCTCGATTCGCCGAGCGCGCAGCCGTTACCCGGCACCCGTGTCAACAACGCGTATTTGCACAGACCACATATCAATTGGAAATGACAGCTTCGACGCCATATGCCTCATCTTCGCTGCCCACGAGATCCGAGATAGTGCCGAACGTATTGCGTTCTTCCAAGCACTCAAAACGGCAATGAAACCCATGGGGAATCTTTATGTTGTCGAACACCTGCTGGACTGGAGAAATGCGCTCGTTTATTCGATTGGTTCCCTGCACTTTTACACTGAGAAAACTTGGGAAAATACATTCTCCCAAGCGGGCTGGCAAATCGTCACTCGCAAACAGGTGAATGGCCTCGTTGTTTGTTACCAATTACAATGCAATTTCACCTAACAATAATTGGCATACTGCTAATCGCACTTGCGCTCCTGCATAGCATCTTCCCTCATTACTTTAGATGGAAGACAACAACTCAATCACTCGAATTGGTCACAAGGGAAGTATTGTACGTACATACCTTTTTCATTGCATTGACTGTTTTTATGATGGGCCTGCTATGCCTCAGCTCATCCGAACTCCTGCTTACAACAGAACTAGGTCATCGCATCTGTTCGGGAATGGCAGTATTCTGGAGCATTCGCCTAATTTTTCAGTTCTTCGTCTACTCCCCCGAACTATGGAAAGGAAAAACTTTCGAAACCATTGTTCACATTTGTTTCAGTTGTCTTTGGCTGTACATCAGTGCGGTATTCTGGAAAGCTACGGTAAGTTTTTAGACCCAATCAATCTTCCGTTCATTGGGCCAGAAGATGCTGATCATAGCTTATAATTAATGTAGACCTGCTTCTGCTGCGGACAGTTGATCGTCGAGCCATTGGTAAAAGCAAGTCCAGGGAATGCATTGATTGCCGTTCGGCAAGGGAGCTCGCGCGGGCGCTTGACAAACCAGTAGCCCATCCGCTACGGAGAACGACGCCTTTGTTGCGATTTTCCTAAATTGATTCACCGGAACCATGAATTCAGCTTTCGGCGTCGCAGTGGATTTGATTTCAATCGGATAGAGACGCTGCCCTATTTGAATGATCAGGTCAACTTCCAAGCCATCATGGGAGCGCCAGAAGTACAGATCGGGACGCTTACCTCGGTTGTAAAAACACTTAACGGCTTCGGCCACGATAAATCCTTCAAAAAAGCTCCCGCCCATACTGCCAGCAAGCATGGCTTCGGCGCTGGGTTGTCGCGTCAGATAGCCAGCCAATGCCGAATCCATAAAATAAAGCTTGGCGCTTTTGACGATGCGCTTGCCAAGGTTGCTATGAAAGGGCCTAAGCAAGTATATCAGATAGCAGGATTCGAGGAGTCCAATCCATTTTTTAGCTGTGAGTGAAGCGACACCCGTCGTTCGAGACAATGCAGCGATATTCAATTCTTGGCCATGTTTTGCTGCACATACATTGACCAAGGACTCGAAGGAATTTAAATCACTGACATTCCCCAGCTTTCGGATGTCCCGCTCTAAATAGGTCTGCAAGTAGGAACGCAGCCAGAGCGCTCGTTTTTCCGGATATTGTTCCGGTTCAGGATACAGACCTGTCCACAGAATGGATGCCAAAGTCTTACTTTCATCCAGTTCAGCATAACAAAAGGGAGCCAAATCAAACAATATCGCTCGCCCTGCAAGTGATTCACTGATCGTGTGCATTAAATGAAATTGTTGTGAGCCTGTGAGCACCCAGCGTCCTGGATCGCGGTTTTGATCGACATCCATTTTGATGTAAGACAAAAGTGCGGGGACATATTGAATTTCATCGAGGATGATCCCTCTATGATCGTTCAAGGCACCCAGAAATCCGACGGGATCTGATTTGGCAAAATTTCGCTGTAGCGGGTCATCGAATGTAATGTAGGTGTATTGAGGCAACTCATGCCTCAGTAATGTACTCTTGCCTGTCTGTCTAGCGCCTGTCACAACACATACGGGAAACAATTCCAGCGACTCTTTGAGTTTAACTGCAATCAAACGATCTAAATAAACTCCTATCATTCTATATTATAATGCTTTGACAAAAATTAAAGTCAACATTACTTTTTGTCAAATTAGAACACTGCACTTGCGAAATCCACTTATTCCCGGCACAAAACTTAGATCTCTACAGAAGCTTTGTATGCGTCTGAGTTGCGACCGCATAGCTACATGTAAGGTCGATTTGTAGGCTGCTGGACGAACGCATTCCCTTCAAGGATCCTGAAGAGATGGCGCATAAACCTGATTACCGCAGTTGCGTAGTCTTTTATTAACTCGGCAATAAATCAGTAGGCATAGCACTTGCTTTTGTAGTATCATGAAACTACAAGATGCTCGAACGATAAGCGCCACTGAACTGTATGACCGTCGCAAGCAGGCCATACTGCTGTACAAGGAAGGGAACATGACTCAGATTGAGATCGGAGAAGTCGTCGGCGTCGGCCGTAACGTCATTTGCGAGTGGATCAAAAAGTGGAAGCTTGGTGGCCTAAAGGCTTTAAAACCCGCTTGCTCGGGTCGTCCGGTCGGGACAGGTCGGACTTTAAACTCGTCTCAAGAACGTGATCTTCAGAATTGCTTAATCGAAAAGAATCCCGAGCAATACAAAATGGATTTTGCTCTGTGGACGCGTACTGCCGTACAGGTTCTGATAAAGGAGCTTTACGCTATCGATATGCCCATACGCACTGTGAGCCACTACCTCAATCAGTGGGGCTTTACTCCACAAAAACCAGTGAAGCGCGCATACGAGCGAAACGACAAAAAAGTAAAAGAATGGATGGATAAAACTTACCCCGAGATCAGTCGCCAAGCTAAAGAAGAAGGGGCTGAGATCCACTGGGGCGATGAAACTGGCGTCAAAGCAGAAGACCAAGTTGGGCGCGGCTTTGCTCCCAAGGGTCAGACGCCTGTGCGCCGGCACTCAGGCAAAAAGGATCAAAAAATCAACATGATCTCCAGCATCACCAATCAAGGTAAAGTCCGCTTCATGTTTTACGAAGGCAGCATGAATGCCAAAATGTTTATCCGCTTCCTTCGCAGATTAGTCAAAGATGCTTCCAAAAAAGTGCATCTGATTTTGGACAACTTACCGACCCATCACAGCAAAGTGGTCAAAGAGTGGGCCGAAAAACGAAAAGACAAAATCGAGCTTCATTACCTGCCCAGCTATAGCCCAGATTTAAACCCAGATGAATACCTCAATTGCGATCTGAAAGCTGAACTCGCAAAAAGTGGCAGTCGAAAAAATAGGACGCAGTTCCAAGGGCAGGTTAAATCAAAAATGAGAAGCCTGTCTAAACAACCAAAACGTATCAAAAGCTACTTCAATTCACATAAACTCGATTACATTAAAAAAGCTTCCTGATTTGTTGCCGTGTTAATAATAAGAACTCTCACAGTAGCCCCTGAACAGTAGGCATGCACTAAGGTTACTCACCATAAAAATTATTGAACTTTCATTATATACAAAACGTTCTTACAATTATTATACCAAGCAAATTAGGCTATCCTCAGATTTTCACTAATGAAGTCATTTAGAAACCTATCAGACAATCAACGCAGCCTATTACTAGGCATCGCGATGTTTACCATGGGGGGCTGTGGTCTCGCATATGAATATACACTGAGTAAAATCGCCTCCGACCTTCTAGGCAACTCTGTGCAGCAATGGGCAATTATTATCGCCCTGATGCTCTTCTTCATGGGGGTCGGAGCCGACCTGCAGCAGTATATTAAAGACAAGAAGCTCATCAGCTGCCTCATCTACAGCCAGCTAATACTCGGAGTGCTTGGAGGATTTGGAGCCATCGCCATCCTATTCTCATTCAGTGTTTTCCGCGCACATTTCGTGCTAATACAATATACCTTGATCTGTATTATTGGTCTCATGATCGGGTTTGAGATCCCACTTCTAACGCGAATCAACCAATTCTATAGCAAGGATGTGAAGAGCAATATCGCGCGCATCCTAAAAATGGACTACATCGGCGCACTCTGCGGGGCGCTCTTTTGGGTATTTCTACTCACGCGCCACTTCACCATTGTTGAAACCGGCTTCATTATCGGCGCGATTACTTTATTGACCACGATTCTTTGCCTCCTCCTTTTTCAATCGAAAATCCAACACCTTAAAACATCTTGGGCGATCTGTATCGTGGCACTGCTCTCACTCGCAGCTGGCTTCTCACAAGCACAGAACTGGACTCACCACGCGGAGCAATACCTCTACCGCGACCGTATTATTTTCTCCGAAACCACCAAATATCAACACATCGTCATCACCGAGTCTACGAGTAAGACAATCGCCTGTTACATCAATGGACACCTACAATTCAATAGTGTAGACGAACACATCTATCACGAAAACCTCGTGCATCCAGCGATGCATATCGCGCCGCGCAAGAAAAACATCCTCATCCTAGGTGGAGGAGACGGCCTAGCCGCACGCGAAGTCCTCAAATACAGCGAAGTTGAATCCATTACACTCGTTGATCTAGACCCCACCATGACAGATCTGGCTAGGAATAATCAGCACTTCAGTCGTATGAATGGCGATAGTCTCAGTCATGCAAAACTCACACAACTAAGGAACAACGCCTTAATCACTGCGCCGACACAGCCCATTTTCGTGCCGAATCAGAATGCACTCGACCCTACACAGAATGACTTCGTCGCTGAAGTTTCTATCCTCAATATAGACGCGGCAAAATTCGTCGCTCAAGCCCCGGGAATCTACGACGTCATCATCATCGATTTCCCGGACCCCAACGCCATCGAACTCTCAAAGCTATACAGCCAACACTTCTATGGCTTATTGCGCAAGAAACTGGCCGCCGATGGGATATTCGTTCAGCAATCAACCTCACCGACACATGCCAAAGAGGCATTTCTATGTATCGGCCGCACTATGGTGTCGGCAGGCCTCGCAGTGCTTCCTTACCACGATAACGTGCCTACTTTCGGGGAATGGGGCTGGTGGGTCGGCGGGCGCGACGATCGTTATACCCCCGAAACGCTTCACAGCAAAATCAGCAGTATCGACGATCTGCAGGTCCACACAAAATACCTGAGCCACTCGTTAATACAAGCTTCGCTCGCCTTTGGAAAAGGACAACTTAACTCAACCAAGGTAGATCTCAACACAATCGCAAGCCCATGCGTTTACAGCTACTATTTAAATGGCTGGAGTGCAGTGAATGGGTTTTAATGTTTGCATTACACATGGCTCAATTTAAAAACTGCAACTATTTAAGCAACCCCCACGCATATGAATAATATAATGCCCTGGTTCATAGCAATATTTGCTGGCATCTTTTGCATGTCGCTTATCAGTAATTGTGGCCGTTCGACCAGCTCGTATCGTGACAACTACAATGTCACGATACAACAGACAACCGTAACCGATGCTGCATCTGGTCTAGACCTAATCGCGGTCGGTGAACTCGTCAAAAATGTAACGGACGCCGAAAGCTTTGAGCGAGCGCTCAACGATCCAGCAGAAAAGGTCAACAATCTCGACCTAGATGAAAACGGCAAAACGGATTACATCGAAGTCACAGAATACGGCGCAGACAGTCTGCGTGGCTTCTCACTGACGACGCAACTGACCGACGGTCAAGAGCAAGAAATCGCCACCATCGAAATTGAGAAAAATGCCGATGGCTACGCTAATGTGCAAACACATGGCAACCAACAGATCTACGGCAATAACCATTACTACCACTCAAGAGTATCTCTAACAGACATACTGGTCGTCGGCTGGCTATTCAGTGGTAACCGCCCCGACTACAGCTCACCGTGGGGTTACGGTCGCTATCCGACCTATTATAGCCCATACAACGTCCGCAGCCAAAGTAACTACAAGCGCGACATCTCAAGTCGAGTCAGTAAATCGAACATGCAGCGCAGCACGACCTCAACCGTCAGCTCAAGCGTTAGCTCTCCAAATGCAAACAAGTCCGCGGCGAACATCAAAGCCCCGTTGCGCAGTCCAACGACCTCCCAAAAAAGCTTCCAAGCTCGCAACCCATCAAAAACCATAGCTAGTGGCGGATTTGGGCGCCCAAAATCGTCTCCCACTCCAAGCCGCCCATCAGTCAAATTCAGCAGTGGCTCTTCATCTCGTTCTGGCTCCTTGTTTGGAGGTAAATAACCAAGTCTAAACCACCGTTATAACATGAACACATATTCACCTTTCCATAACTGGCTCAACCTCGAAGATGTCTGGCAAACAACTGATTCACAAATAATTATTTACCTAACACTAAGCGTCGTGCTACTCTCGATTGCCAAGCTCATCAACGATTGGATCAGCCCCTACAACTTAAATGAGCAACTCACTACCAGAGACAATAAAGCAATCGCCCTAGCCTTTGCAGGCTACTTGATCTCCATAGTTATCATAATTCACAGCGTGCTTAGCGCCAGCGCCAGTAAGGGACTATGGGCAGACATTATCGACACAAGCTTGTGGAGTTTGGTCGGCATCGCACTGCTTCAAGTCTCGCGCTTTGTGAACAATAAATGGCTGCTGCATAAATTCGATGTATGGAAAGAACTCCTCACCGATAAGAATCTAGGCGCGGGCGCCATACAATGTGGAGCCTACATTGGCTCAGCCTTCATGATCAAAGCTGCGTTATATGGCGATGTGGAAACCACCTTCCTCATAAGCTTCATCGCCGCTCTTGTCTATTTCGCCATCGGCCAAATCGCCTTCATCCTCTTATCCATCCTTTATCAACGCGTCAGCGCGTTTGACTTACATAAAGAGATTGAGAACGATAACATCGCTGTCGGTGTCGGCTTTGGCATGACCCTCATCGCAACAGGCATTTTGCTCTCCGGTTATCTAATGAAATACGATTCTTTCTTAGGGCTAGCACTCTGGTTTATCTTTGGCGCCTTCTTGTTAATTGTCGGCCGCTACCTCATCGATAAAATCATACTTCCTAAAGCATCACTAGATGCCGAAATCAGCGAAGATCGCAACTGGGGGGCAGCGCTTATCGAAGGCTGTGGCGCAATCGGGCTCGCATTGATCTTAACAGCCCTTTTAGGATAAAATGAGCGCGCTTTACACACTCGACGATACGCAAAAAATGCAATTTGCGGGCATTTATCTATTGGAATATATGATCAATCACCCGAAGCGTTTCGCAGTGCTACTGCAAGACGAGGAAGAAGACCTAGAGCCTATCCTGGAGTGGTTACTCGTTCGCGAATACGTAGAGATAAAAGACGACGCCAACTATCTAGCCATAGACAAAGGCCGCACGGCACTCACTCGATTCATGGCTCGTTATGCTGACTTCCTCAACGTCTACGATATCTATTGCGCAGTCGACCTAGGCCGCGGTGAATTCGCCTTTGATTCCTATTTTGACTTCCCAGATCGCAGCAGTTGGAAAAACTTCCTCGCAGCAGAACGCTGGGAAGACCTACGCATAGCGGTTGCTGATTTCAAAGGCATCGACCCAATCGAAATCGTATTTATGAGCTACCTGAGCGAAGAGCGCTTTGGGCGTGATCAAATCGGCTGGCAGTTCGACCTACTGCTCGGCTCAGTCTGGGATGAGATCCTTGAGATCTGCAATAACGCAGTGCAACTCCAACAACTAGGCTACGAGGATGCAGAGGGCGTCGTCTCTGGGGAGATCGTAATGGGCGACATCGTCTGCCAAGCCACAAGCCTATTGATTCGGCTCAAACAGCAAGAAGCCGATCGGTCTAAAACTATTCACCACCAAGGTGCGGCCAGTGAACGACAGGCCGAAATGGTCGCGCCAGTCGATCTCCCCGAACACGACATCGACTACTACAAACACTACAACGATCCAGATTACCGACCATCTCACTGGGAAGGACGCTGGCACCTCTAGTTTTGCAAGATGCTTTTTATCATCTTTAAAAAATGGTTCCGACGCGTAGGCACCACCAGAATACGCTTCATTAAAGCACTCGCCATCGCAGTCGTCCTGAATCTCTTGTTCGGTATCGGCTTCTACTTCGCCGAGCGTAATGCGCAAGAAGGGCTCACTCTAATCGACTCGATTTGGTGGGCGATGGTCACCATGACTACAGTGGGCTATGGTGATTATTATGCACAAACATGGTGCGGCCGGTTCCTCGTTTCCTACCCTAGCTTCATCGTAGGCATCGGCTTATTGGGCTATCTTCTCTCGACACTTGCCGAAAGCATTGTCGAACGCGTTTCAAAAAAACAAAAGGGCTTAATGAAAATCAAAGAGACCAACCACCTCATCATTTGCAATTTCCCTCAAGGCGACAAATTGGAGCAATTGATCAATGAAATTCGCGCAGTCGCACGCTATGAAGACGTCGCCATCGTCTTAGTTTCCGATACGATTGACGAGCTGCCTAGAACGCTTTCGAATCATCAAATACGCTTTGTTCGAGGGCGGCCCTCATCAGAGGAAGTGCTTCATCGTGCAAATATCGCACACTGTGAAGGCGTATTCATCCTGCCAGCAGACATCACCGACCCCAACTGCGATGCGCAATCCTATGCCATCGGCTCAATCATCGAATCCATCTCAGAAGAGTTAAATCGTGACATCCGTACGATCGTGGAGGTTATCAGTAAAGAAAACCATAAGATGCTGCAACGCTCATCCATCGACAGTATTGTGCAAACCGATACGCTCAAAGTGTCCTTACTCGTCCAAGAATATCTTCACCCAGGCATTTGCCTCGCATTTGAGCAACTCACCTCCAATCAAACAGGCAGCCAATTCTACATTCTAAAAAACAAACTTACCGGCGTGCGCTTCCAAAACGCACAAATTGCTGCGATTAAACATAGCTCCTCGCTGCAAATTGTAGGTATCATCCAAAAAAATAGCCAGAGCCTAACACCCCCGCCAGATACCGTCATTCAACCAGATGATGCGCTGATTGTCATCGCTTGCACTGAAAGCGACTTCACCAATATCGAATCCGAATTACTTGAACTTTCCCAAAACAGTTAATATCAAAACCTATGAGCAACGTTATCATTAAAATAGAAAAAAAAGAGGAGATTAGCCGTTTCCTTTCATTAAACGGCTTCGACGTAGAAAACTTGGACAACGATGTTTTTCGTATATCTCGGGAGAACGAACTCCCGGTCTTCGTTAAAGTCGACGACAAGAATATATATTTCGAAGTCGACCTCGGCAACATCTCTGAAATCGCAAGTAAGGAGCTTTATTTCAAACTGCTCGACCTCAATACTGAGATACTCCCCGTCAGCTTTGGAATCAATAATAGCAACACTGAAGACCCTCGCCTAGTCCTCGTCGAAAGCCGTGAAACAAGCGACCTCAACGATGACGAAACGCTCAGTGTATTTGATGCGCTTGAGCTCGCAGTCGATAAAGCAGAAGCCCTGCTCAAAGCCGAAATCAACCAATAATCACACACTAAGATTTTATTATGAGTATTTTTTCCCGTATCTTTAAAATTGGCCAAGCATCCGCAAACAAGGTCGTCGATAAACTCGAAAAACCTGAACTAATGCTCGAACAAGCGATTCGCGATAAAGACAAGCAAATCCGCGAAGCCAAACAAGCGGTACAATCCTGTATCGCCACTGAGCGTAAGACCAAGGCGCTACTCGAAAAAGACAAAGCCGAGAAATTCGCTTGGGAGCAAAAAGCAGAAGCAGCCATGCGTGCGGGCAAAGAAGACCTCGCAGTCAAAGCGCTGCAGCGCGCAACCGAACATGAACAGAAAGTCGAAACACTTAAACCCAATTGGCAAAGCCAGCGCCAAGCCCTAGAAGATCTTAAAAAAGATATTATCTCTATGGAGAACGAGCTCGCAGAGTTTAAGCGCAATAAAGACTTCATCATCGCTCAAAGCAAAGCCGCTCAAGTAAAAAAAGATATCTATGAGGCTAAAGCTCGTGTCAGCCAACGTCACAATGCCGACGACCTTATGGCGCGTATGAAAGCAAAAGCCGAGCAACAAGGTTACGAAGCCGACGCCGCCAAAGAAATGGCGACCTCCTTTGAGGGCGGTGACAGTTTGGAAAAAGAATTCCAAGACCTCGGGTCGAGTGGCACGAGCGTTGAAGTGCAGGACAAGCTTAGCGCCTTAAAAGCTAAAATGGCCAACAAGACCGCATAAAGCAATCCTACTAACTCACTGCGCGTGCCGACTTCCGCCCAACAACCAACGACTATGAAGCGAGACGACATTGATCTCAATGCTCTCGCTCGTCATATGTTGCTCGAACTGAATGGTTGCGAGCAACCTATGTTGAACGACAAGGATTTAATCAAACAAACCCTCGTCGATGCCGCCACGGAAGCAGGCGCGCACGTCGTAGAGACCGTGTTTCATAAATTTAACCCATACGGCCTAAGTGGTGTGGTGGTCATCGCCGAAAGCCATATTACGATTCATACTTGGCCGGAATATGGCTATGCAGCAGTCGATGTATTCACCTGCGGAGCGCCCGCACTTGCCGACACACTGTGCGCGACCATCGGCGCAAAGTTCAACGCCGAGAGAACAACTGTTCGCGCAGTAGACCGAGGGCTCAATCTACCACCAGCGATGGCCGTTCCTCCCGAAAAGAACCAATATGCATAACACTCATGCAATGATTCGCGAGATCCTCGGCGATTATAGCGAAACCAAGCATCAGCTCATCCGCCAAGAAAATCTCTCTGATTTCGAGGTCGACTACGAGCTCCGCTTCTTGCTCTACCTAAGCGCATTTATCGACGGAGAACCTGGCTACGACGAAAGACAACTCGTCCAACAGATGGCCCATTTCCTCGATTGGTCCTCGACCTACGAACACCTGCTCATCAACCGAATTGAGAACCAGCCAAGTTACGAACTATCTCAATTAAAAGTAGCGGCCGCCCACCCAGAGCTGGCCAATATTCTATATCAGGGAGCTTTAGCAATCGCATTATGCGACGGCTCATTATCCCACGACGAACGCTTCTTTCTAGCAAACCTGCATCATACGCTCAAAATCCAAGAGCCATTCGATCAGTTAATGAAGCCTATTTTCGAGCATTACAGCGTAGTACCCGACGAGTCGCTCAAAGCAGCGATAAACCAAGACAGCAGTACCAACACAATCGAATCTGCCACCCTGAACGATGTCGTAGATGTCGAACAAGAACTCGAAAAGCTAGAGAAACTCGTTGGCCTTCATAACGTAAAAGAAGAGCTCAACAAGCTGATACGCTTCCTCGAAGTTCAGGCAGCGCGCCGCGAACAAAGACTCACACAGACGAAACTGTCGCTGCACATGGTGTTCGCCGGAAACCCCGGCACCGGCAAGACCACCGTCGCGCGTATTCTCGCACGTATTTTCAAAGCCCTCAACATCCTTAAAAAAGGCCATTTAGTCGAAACAGACCGTATGGGGCTCGTAGGACAATACGTAGGACACACCGCAAAGAAGACTTCCGAGATCGTCGATCATGCACTCGACGGCGTGTTATTTATCGATGAAGCCTATAGCCTCATAAGCAGCGGCGAAAACGATTTTGGGCAAGAGGCAATCGACACCCTAGTTAAGCGAATGGAAGACCATCGCGACCGTCTCATCATCATCGTGGCTGGCTATCCCGATGAAATGCAACAGTTCATGGGCAGCAACCCTGGCTTAGACTCACGCTTCAATCTCTCAATCGATTTTAACAACTATACACCTAAAGAGTTGCTAGACATCTTCAGAATATTCTGCGAGAACAACGAATATCAAATCACTGAATCGACTGCAACGAAGCTATTAGAAGGCTTTGCCCAAGCGCTCAAAGAAAAGCCACTTGACTTCGGCAATGGCCGCTACGTGCGCAATCTATTTGAGAAATCCTTACGCAATCAAGCGCTACGTCTGAGCGGCCATCAAACCGCAATAACGCGCGAAGCTCTCATACAACTCGAAGCTAGCGACATATTGTTCGACTAGTAATTTGCAACGGTAATATACAAATACTTAACACAAATACATCGGTTACATTAAAATGGAATTTATTCTGACTAACTCAGCTAAACACTTCAGAAGCTCGCGTTCTTGAGCCGAGTACACATTCCGACCAGTCCCCCACTAGACGACCCGAGCAATAAAGTCTGCAGGCCACCGCGCTTCCATAGATTGACCCACTGACAAATGACCCTACGCCCTACGCCTACGACTTCTCCGATCTCAATCTAAGTCATATCCCCTTTCTTGTGCAGAAGAATGGCCTGCTTGCGACGATCATAAAGTTCAGCGGTTAGCGCCCGACTTTTATCCCCCCATAAATCCTCATGAAATTATACCGCACCCTTTTTATAAGCATTGCTTTATTAATGCTTCAAATCCCGGCACAATCACAAAACTCAACCGCATCAACCATCACTGAAGTTGACGTGTATGCCAGTTCGGCTCGTGTCACACGCGAAGCTGAAGTGAAGTTAGAAGCGGGCGAAAATGTGCTTCGTTTTACCAATCTGCCGAGCGGTTTGCATGTGAACCAAATTCAAGTAGCCCTGCTGGAGGGTGCTAACGTTCGCCTAGATAACTTAAAATATCAAATCATTGCAGAACGCCAAGATACCGCGGAAGAAATAAAACTCCAAAAGGCGATCAAAACATTAAGTGAGCAAATTGAAGTCCTCAAATCCGATAAGAAAGATCAAGCGAGTCGCATTCATTTTGCACAGCATCTGAGCAAATCCTTTACCAATGCTTTTGGAGAGCATGCGACTGAGGCAGGCGCACTGGAACGGGCATCGGAAGTTTTGGAATTTCAACAAAAGACGCTATCTGATGCTCAGGTGATGATTCGTGGCATTGAGGATCAGCTGATCGAATTAGAAAAAAAGTCTGAAGAGTTGTCCCAAAATCTAACGACTGCAAACACCCAGGCCAATCGACTTCAAGGGGAAGTCACGTTACGCCTCTTCGCCGCTGCAGCAGGCGATGTAAAGCTAACATTGAATTATTTGATCCCCAAAGCTAAATGGTTCCCATCCTATGCGGTGCGAGTAAATTCCAGCACCAATTCAATGAAAATAGCGTATCAAGCCAACATCAGCCAAAATTCTGGAGAAAATTGGGACGATGTCGTCGTCAATATATCGACCAGTCAACCGGACCGCTCTGGAAATGTACCAACCGTGCAGCCAGTCTATTTACAAGCGACTCCATCCTACTATCTAGGCAAAAATCAAGAATTTGACCCATTTGGCAATAACCGCAACGAACAACTAGCAGACGCACGCAAGGCTCCCCTCGATTTAGAAGAAACCACAGTTCAAGTCGGAATGGCCTCATTCTCGGCGACCTTGCCGAGTAAGATTGCCTTAGCTTCAGGTTCAGAACCTTCGAGATTTCCCATACTCAGCGATGATTTTGAAGCAAAATTCTGGAGTGAAATCGTCCCAGCCGTACAGGAAAAAGGATTCCTAAAAACGGAAACGACCAATGCATTTGATCTTCCACTCATCCCAGGACAGGCTCAGGTTTTTATCGATGGCGCTCTGACAAGCAGAGTTTCCGTTCCTTATGCGATACCGGGCGACAACTTTGAGTTGTCCCTCGGGGTCGATGACTTTATTATCGTTAAAAGAAAGGAAACAGTCCGCGAAACGGAATATGCCGGTCTGATTGATAAGACCACTGTTTTAAAGCGAGCCTATACAATTGAGGTGACTAATTTCCATCCCTTAAAACATGAGGTAAAAGTATTTGAGCAATTCCCCATCTCGCGGAACGAAAAAATCATGGTGAAGCGTCAATTGCCGAGCGTGTCTGCGATTGAAATAGACAAAGACACAGGCGTCTTCTTCTGGAAAGAAATTCTAAGCGCCCAAGCGCTCAAAGAATACAAGCTTGAATTTGAGGTCGTGCATCCCAGGGAATGGAACTTGAATGAGCAAATCTAAAGCGCCGCATGAACGAGCTGTTTGAGCTTTTTATACTACTCTGCCTCGCCGCAATCGGAGTATTGATCGCTCTCATCTTTAAGATGAGTCGAAATTCTGGCGACATTAAGGCTCTCGAACAAAAATTAAGGAACTTAGAGGCTCGAACCGAAGATCTTGCCAGAAGCTCAACAGCTGCTTTCAAAAATCTACCGCCAGCAGGGCCTGCTCAAGCGCCCCTTGAAGCAAATGTTCCAATCATTAGCGAAAAAAGTCCGAATCCAGCGCCGAAATCGACAACTAACCAAGCAACTAGACCGAAGGCGCAAGCCACATTAGCCGCACAACCAGCTGCAGCAATCCCCACACAATCAGCTGAACATGAAACGGTAGCAGCAGGTCCCCATGCAATTACATTTCTCCGCCGCATCGGCTTGTGGCCACCTGTGCGCGAGGGTGGTTCGGCTGAATTAGTGCTCATACAGTGGTGGACGCCCAGACTTGCCGGTGCACTGGGTATTTTGTCGATCATATTCTTTGCAGTCTATGTCGCGCAGGGAACGCCTCCTTGGGTAAAATTCATCGAGATGATCGCAAGCTCTATCAGTGTGTTTGCTTTGGGATTATTTTCCCTAAGAAGACGTCCCGCATTTGGCAATGTTCTCGTGGCAACGGGTTTGGCCATGATTTATATTTCCTGTGTGGCGGGCTATGCGGTCGGGCCGGTTAAGATTGTTGAAAACCCGATCCTAGGAGCTCTGATGCAATTGGCGGCACTTGCGCTCAACTTTGGCATGGGGATTTGGAGGAAAGAGCGCGGTATTCTAGTTCTAGCAATTATCTTTGGTTACTTTTCTTCACTGTTTGCAGCACTGGAAGGATTCCGCGAGGCTGCTTTGATATCCTCTCTACTGATTTACCTAGCAGGATTGTTTTCCTATCGCCGTATAGGCGGACTGACTTTAGCCAGTTTGTCATTGGCTGGAGTTTACCTCCCATTGGGAGGATTTGTTGGAATCGATTTCATTAAGGATGCCCCAGTTTATCCGAACTTTTGGCCGGTAATGATCTTTCTCCTAGCGGCCGTTTCTATTATGCCCGCCTATCTATGGCGCCGCCGACAATCACGCGTTCTGGAAGAAAAATGGAATCGTTTATATCAAAGCGTAAATACTAGCTTGGCACTGGGACTGGGCTATCTGTTTTTTAATCAATTCTACCCCTTTCAACTCCCTGAATTTTATGGCGTTACAGCCATTACTTTCCTGGCATGGTCAGGCCTATGGTATTTTCGCAATTCCAAGGGCATTGAATTTCATCTATTCTTCCTGAAGGGATCATCGCTAGCCTCTCTCTGGTTTATTAACGAATTGCATGGAGATTTGCGTTGGATCGCATTGGGAATTCAAGTCATTTTATTAGCATCCTCTGTTCATCGTTCTAAGAGTGTGTGGTTAGAAGCGATCGCCCTATTAACTTGGTTTGTTTCGTTTCGCTACTTTGCTCCAGAGTTGGACAGCATAGAATCAACGGGGTCCTTTCTCTGGTTTATTCAACTTGCTTACATACTACTTTCGATTGCTGGCCTAGGCTATTTGATGGCCTATAGCAAAGGAGAGAAACTCATTCTGAGAAGAATCCTCTATTCCATACCAGCCTTACTCTTAGCAATTTCAAGCGTTGCCTTTGCCATACAATCAAAAATTACTGGGTTTGATAACCCCGCGACAGTCGCGGCGATGGCAGCATTAGCTGCCGTGATCGGCTTCATTCCTGTAGTTGGCAAATGGATTCCCATCATGGTTGGGAGCATCGTATTTGTTATTGCCCATATCATTTTTTGGAGTGACCCCGCCGGTATCAAGACAGTATCCATTGTGTTAGCCGTCAGTGCTGTCGGTATTTTAGGTACAATTAGGCTGCACTCAAAAAGACGCCATGCCATAGAAACTGCAATGCATCTATTGTGGGTTTTGACCACAGTTATTTATTTAAAAGCATTCGAGGATTTGGCGATCTATCCGATCGTGATGGTGTGCCTTTGCTACATCTTGCTTTTAGGCGGGCTCTCTCCAGCAAAGAGAATGGCCGAAGTTGCAGCGATGCCACTATTGCTGTTGTTACTTTTTGAACCTCAAGCAATCGCATACCCCCCCTATATACTGCTTTTATGTGCTCTATTGATTGGCATACTTGCGAATGCCGGCATCATCCAGCCTCGGCTTAAGAGCTTCATCCGCTTTCAAGCCAAGTACGCGACTTATTGGTGGGTGCTGAATGGACTGTTTCTCTATTGGACCCATTGGGCTTTGCAAGGAACTATGACAATGACCCATCAGTTCCTAACATGGACTCTGCTCGGAGGTGTCTATTATGCGCTCTGGCAATGGCGTGGAGAAATGTTTTCATTAGTCATGGCCCTTGTCTTTGCTGCGATCCCTGTAATCCGGATTGTCGACCTATGGCTAAATCCAATGAATGGGGGACTCATGGATGGAGCACCTTGGGCAGGACGGCTTCTAGTCGCTGGACTTTGCTCCATGTTACTGTGGATTACCCTTGGAGCCTGCACAAAACTCCTAACTTATCAGCGCATATCTGGCCGCGCGCAGGAGCTTTTAGCGTGGGTATGTGGCATCACAGCGTTTATTGTATTTGCTGCAAGCTTTCAATATCCATTACTAAACTTAGATCACCTCTACACGCCCTTGTTAGCTGTCTTTAGTATTGGTCTCATTGTGTTAGGGATCGTATTAAAAAGCAGACCTTATCGATACGTTGCTATACTTAGTTTTATAGTTCCAGTGTACAGGCTATTCGCCTATGACATTGGGGAGACGCTTTATCGAATCATTGCCTTTGCAGTGCTAGCAATCTTTCTCACGCTTGTCGCTTTTCTATATCAAAAGTTTTCATCTAGAATCGAATGAGCGTATTAAGGATACCTGAAAAATGCTCACTTAAAATGCAAGCATCTGATTATGAGGCTTTCAATCTTATGGCCCAAATAAGAGCGATTATTTGATGCCAAATTTCACGAAAAAAAATGCGATTGAGCGTATGCGAGAAAAGCAGCATGCACCGTTTCGCCGCATAAGAAAACGCTTTGCAGATGCGAAGATTTAAGGCCCGCATCAATTACAATTGATTCGAAGCCAAAAGACGGCCATGTTCGTAGCATGTTAGCTGTCAATTCTCCAATCCTTGCGCCCTCACTGCTCGCAGGCGACCATGCTAATTTGATTTCCAGCCTACGCTTCATTGAAGCTGCCGGTTTGGAATGGGTCCACTTAGATATTATGGATGGCCAT
>Ga0213867_1000389_pt1 | contig 19995 bp, 49 predicted proteins | sample PICome_12_FD_160120 | JGI IMG/M metagenome (GOLD analysis project Ga0213867, IMG submission 160120) | Coastal seawater microbial communities near Pivers Island, North Carolina, United States - PICO540 | ecosystem: Environmental > Aquatic > Marine > Coastal | place: USA: North Carolina... | reverse complement strand
ATTTTTGCTGCAATTTTCAACAAGCGCTTCGGGATGGTTTTTTGCAATTTCAATGCAAAGTTGATAAAAATCTATAGTTTTATCTGTTATTATATCAATTGCTAGTTTTTCTATGGTTGTCATGTTTAGTTTTTGTTTAGTTTATTCCAGACTAGATAGCCTAGTACATATAAAATATGCTTACAGGGTTGCACATGCAAGCCTTTTTTGTATTTATTTTTGATATTAAATTTGAAATCAGGGCAAGTGCAGCTACCTTTGCCACCATTTTGCTTCTAGGTCAACTAGATACACGAGACCTTTTTCGCCTGTGATGGTGTATTTTTTATCTGATAGGTGTCTAATTTTCATAATTATTTATCTCCTATATTCTGCAAAAGAGCGTGAACCATTTTGAGCAAATCGCCTTCTGCCGAGTTCGGAAAATTCATTGACCCATCTGTCTGTGCGTAGAAGTGGGTCATCCTAGCTTGTATTTCCTTCGCCAAATCTTTCTTGCCCCACGCATCCCATGCAGAACAAGTCGGATCGGCGTATATTGTCTTATATTTTTCCATAATTACATCACCCAAACCGTTAATGTCCTGTTATTCATAAATCGACTTACGTATTGCATGTGCTCTTTCACGTCCTGTAGTTTAATATATTGTTCGTAAAATGGGAGCCGCAAATGTTCATGAAAACCATATGACACCCATTCCAAATATCTTTCTAATGCTTCTTGCGCTTTCTTTCCTGTTACTTCCTCTATTGAGCTAGGAAGGATAGTGTAACTAATTTGCGTAGGTGTTTGCCACAGTTCAATTACTTCCTTTTTGGTTCTTGCATGTAAATTGTCGCTCATAATTATATATCTCCCATGTTCTAAATTAAAGAACTTCCGTCAAGATTCTCCAGTCTTTAAGCGTTCCGAACCCTACTTCATCGAACTGTGCTTCGATTGGCTTTCCCTCTAGTTCATGCACAGAGTCCACCTTTGCATCTTTGAGAATTTTAGACACCTTGCGGCACAGTTCGTCGTGACCGTTTGCTCTGTCTTGTTCTGACCACTTGCAGTTATCACTGTGTTTGATGCTCTCAGCGTCCCATCCAGATTCGACGGAAGTGAAACACCCCGAGCCTTTGAACTCAAAGTGGATGAATAGCCCGAACTGGCATTCCTGATACCCGCCCTTGCCGAATGTTACTTTACTGATTTTTCCTAGTTCTTTTCTCATAATTATATATCTCCCATGTATTGTATTTGTCTAATAAAAGCCGTTATCCATAAAGACTTCTCCGTGCGGCCACTTTATTGGTAAGTCGTTTTTCAAACAGCCAGCCTTGCCTGTAATGGAATACCCTAATCTCGTCGTCCCAAGGGCAATCTTCTATACTCTTCCCGTTGCGGAAGCTTACTCGCCCTTTAGACCATGCATGATTAGCAACTTTCGTTTGTTCTTTCGTTTGTTCTTTTGCCATAATTATATATCTCCCATGTTATGTGAAATAAATTCCTGATATAATTTTTCTTCGTCTTCGCAGTCATACACACGCTCGAAGACAAATTGATCATCTCGATCAACCTCCCAACAGGTGGCCGAAAATCGAATCCACCTAATTAGATCGCCTTCGTCGTTTTGGATTTGCACATATTCCCCATTTTGGGGAGTTACAGATGTTATTTTCATATTTATATATCTCCCATGTTCTCCAAGGCAACAAGAAGAGCCTCCACGCGTTGCCGCGCCGTGGCGTTAACCACCCTCCAAGCCTCATGGCACTCCAAGTCATACCAGTAGTTGCCTTCACCCGTCAGACCCACTAATGGACAGAGCGCAGTAATGAATGCGACTTGCCCATCATGGTCTAGCAATGCCTCTGCCTTTCGCGTGGCGTTGAGGTCATCGCAGTATTTGGGAATATCGTGGCACAGGCGCAACATTCCTTCGGGGTCGATCCACCACTTGTCTCCCGTAGCCCATCCTTCCGTTGCCGCCTTGCAGTCGGGGTGGTTAGGTGATTTCCACCCACAGAGGGCGGCTAGTTTCTCATTTAGTTCTTGGTTGTTGTTCATAATTATATATCTCCCATGTCGAAATGTGAATGAAGAACATATTCCTCAACATACAGATGATTACTCGGTGCTGCGTGTTTATCTGCTTCAACCTTATCTGCGTAAACGGCTTCTACAGTAGTGCCCCAACCCCTGTCGTCTTCAAGCACGACATAACAATTCGATTTGTCCAATTCCTTACACTTTGCCGCAATAATAGATTCAAGGCGAATCATAAAGTCCACATTTGGATTCTCTCCGTATTTGTATTGAAGCCTCTGGTGTATCCACTGCAAAAATTCTTTATCGTTCATACTTATCTCCCATGTTATCAGATAGAATTAAATCCTTGGCATTCACCCATACCGTTTCATCGCCAGATCGAACCCTAGCAATTGCAGGTTCCCAAGACTCTCCCTCGTCTATAGCTAGCACCTCGACTTCTCGACCCGCTAGGTGTTTTACGCCATTCTCAGAGTGGCGCATGTATGGTTTCAGTTTTCCGTATTTCATCAGTGCTAGATTTGAAATGAAATTGGGCGATCAGGATCTTCAGACCATTTTGCCCATATTGGCAGATCGAATGTGTCGAATGCCTCATTGCAAATATCTCGAACGGAATCATGTGGCGACTTTTGAGATTCGTTTGCTACATACATCAAGGCATCTAACAAGGCGGATTGAGAAAATGACTGTTCGAGCGTCGTCGTGTTGTTCTGTGTCGTTTGGTCAGGCATGTTGATCCTTTGCGTTATCAGATAGAATTTTTTGTACTCTCTCTAGGTCTTGGAGTAGTTCTTCGGCCTCATCGCCTGCGTTAATTGCAAATGCAAAACAAGCTTCTTCCTCTGCGCGATCCAAGCCGCGTTTTAGTTCTTCAATTAGTTTGTTTAGTTTCATAATTGTATTAAAGCCATCTAACCAAGATTATCAAGACTGTTTTTGATTTAGATCGCTAAAGTTTTGCTTGTCCCATACTCACGCAACACAAAATAACTTATCAATCAAAATCGCGCAATTTGATTCACAAAAATATTCTTATGTTTTTATTTTTTTCTGTAGTTTTTATAAATCTCCGCCCTCTCTCTTAATAAAAGTTGTTCTTTTTTTCTTTCTGTAAGTTTAGGTGTATCAATTATTGATTTCTCAATCTCAAGTGAGGATAATCTGGTTTTGCACTGTCTATTTGTGCATAAATCCACACTTGAAAGCTCTCTAAACAAAATATTACCATCGTTGTCTTTAATCCTTGTCCAGTTGTTTATTATTTTATCCATTTGAAGTTTAATATTTATTAGAAATGTTTTTATTTAAGCAAAAAAATTTTAAATTAAAAAATAAAAAAGCCGCAGAATAGCTCCAGTCTCCACTCTTGCTTCATTTTTTTTCTAGTTTTATTGGTTGCCCTTCTCTCGAGGGAATTTATGTTTCCATTTTAATGTCGCTAATTTTTGTAGGATTTCGCCAATAACTAGCAATGTACCTCGCTTCGTCTCGCTCTTGCTCTAGTTTCTCAAAATTCGTAAGTAAGTGCATCAAAAGCATCTCTGCATTATAGTCATTTGATTTTATTTTTTCCTTAATTTCTTTATATGTGAATAAGTTCTTCATTCGCTGCCTTCCTCCAGATAATTAAGACGGTCAAATCCGTGAAGTTCATTGCGGCATTGCTTGGCGATCTCAAACGATGGGCAATCGTAGCAGTTTTGAGCGAGTTCATAGATCGTTTCGATTGCCCCGATTGCTGTTCGTGCTATCTCGATGGCTTCATCTCGCTCTTGCTTTAGCGTCTGCAATCGCTCAATTGCTGCATCTATTGTGTGCTCTATTGTGTGAGCTGATATTGTGTCAAAATAGTCTACTCCGCAGCTCCATTTGCCTTTCCCGCGCCTCCAGTCGTTGTATTCTTGGAGCGTGTCAATTATTTGTTTTGTTTTCATTTTGTTTTTTATTTTCTATTTCTTCAATTTCTTTAAGCTGATCTAATATCCCAGCTTTAGCTGCAATTGCTGCTTTATCTTCTTCGTTTTTCATGATTCGCATCGCTTCATCAGTTATATCTGTGAACTTTCGGATAATTGCCATCTCCACATACTTTATAAATTCCTCTGGGCAACTATGATAATTATTAGCTCCAGCATAAGCTTGACCGCAGTATTCCACGCTTTCTTTACCTAAGCGAACTTTTAACTTGTAAAGTCCGCCAGATTGTGAATCTGTTTTTTTGGCGTTGCTTAGCCAATCTAGTGCTTCTGTTCGGTTAGATTGGCATTTTTTCCATTGATAGAAGGTCTTTTTTTCAGTTTCCATTTTATTGAATAGGGTTATGCATTCTCGTCGTCGGGTCGGCAGCCTCGGACGTTAGCCTTACGAATTTCCTCGCGGCGTTTTCCCCAACACAGAAATGGGATAAACGGCCAAGCGCAGACAAGAAACGCAGCGAACACCAGCATCATCAAGGCAAGCAGGGGTGTCGCTACAATGCTGCCAAGGGCATACCAAATTGGAGCTAACAAGGCATCACTACCAACCTGCTCCACGCTGGGAGTTGTTGGCGCGTCTTGGTTTGATAGAGTTATCTCTTTCGTTCGATAGTGTTCAATTATTTGCTTTTTTAGATTTTCAATTGATTGTTTCATTTCATCAAGTGCGTTATGATTGCTATAATCAGCCCCACTGACCCGATCAGGATCGACCCGATCACGACACAGGCTGAAAAGACCTTTGTTTCGTCGTATGGCGGCTTGCTGTTCATTTTTCTTTTTCTTCTTGTTTTACGTTGCTTAAGATGACTTCGCATAGCAAAGAAAACCTCTCGAATTGGCGACGTATGAGCATGTTATTTATAGGCGCTCTCCCAATCTCTGAGACGTGGCAAACATATTCCCAGCCTGCTCGCTTGTGTTTCCCTCTTACGAATAGTTCATCGTCTACGACTTTTGCGTATGCGTACATATTTTATCTCTTTTTAAGGTTAAGTTCTAACTTTTTAAGTAATTGCAAGGCAATCACCAGTTCAGCTTTGTTTAGATAGTGGCCTAAATAGAGCGCTTCTAGTATTTGTTTTTCTGTTTCTGTCATAGTTTTTATTGTTTTTTTTGAATGATTATTTTTTAAATTCGTCGCGCCACTCTAAGATTTGATCAATTACTTCTTCTGGCATTTGTAAAGACCATTGCGGATAAACCCCTTCGTCAAACCCCCATTGCAGAAGCGCATATTCTTTAATAGATATTTCGCATTTTCGAGCATCTTCCAGAACGGAAGTCTGTATTTTTTTTTCTGGCATTTTATTATTTTTTTTGTGGTTTTTTTCCAGTCCCATTGCAAGATGGGCATTTGACAATCCATGATTGGCCATAATCTCCTTGATCTACCGTTCCATCCCCCGCGCATTCGGCGCATCGATTTCTCCAAAACCAATAAGATTTTAAATCGTCTTTGATTCCTACAATAGGATTATAAACCCATCTATAGAACCAATTAATTCCTTGTTCACTTTTCCATTTTTTTAATAAGGTCTTCATCTTTAAACAAAGATAGGCCAAATTAAAAACAAAGTCAACTTTTTAATTTTTAATAAGTTTATATTTAATATTTTTTTGCGCTTTTTTGCGCCATTTTTTAGAGCCCAAAATTATTATGTATCTATGTTTTCTGGGTCTTGGCTGAAGATAAAAATCATCTCCATATTTATCTCGCATTGCTTGTGCTCGATTTTTGACACCTCTAAATTCGTCAGCTATTGTTTGCCCATGCAAATGCTCTTTTCCTTTTACTTTCCAATCTGTTCTCTTTGCAGATAATCCATAATATCCAAAATTTGTTGCTTTATAAACTATTCCTTCATGACCTTGAGAAGTGTCAGCAAAGCTTATTACTATTTTAGGTTTTGGCAGCATTTTTAAGCTTGCTCCAACTAACCTGCTTGCTTCACATGGTAAATTATCTTTAAGGCACAATCTATTAAGCTCTATAACATTTTTAGAGTATTCTTCTCCAGCAATGCCTTTTCGCAGGGGCGCACTTGGAGGTGTTCCATAGGTTACAATTCCGCATAGATCTTCGTCTCGAAAAAGGCCAAAAGCATAAGATATGCTTGGCCATCGTTTTGCGTAGTGAATCTCAGTAATGTAAACAGCGCAATCTTTTCTATCTATCCGCCTTACTTTGTAACATGGTTTTTTCACTTTGAAATGCAGACTACTCTATCTGAGTATCCTATGTCCGTATCGTATCCAGCTTTATGTAATTTTGACACAATATTGTGCAATTTTTTATGGTAGTGGCATTCTTTATAGTCTGTCGGGACATATATGCGAACAACGATTTCAAGAGGTTCGTCTGGAACTGACCCCCATCCGATGTATTTTCTCTGAAATGTTATCTTCATAATGGGATTTGTAATATATCGCTTACAGAAAAATCATACCACGAAGGTTTGTTTTTGCGCCACTTAGCTAAGTGAGACTTGTCCATTTTATAATACAGTCGATATTTGGCAACAGAATTCAATTTGTCAAAGTTTGAAACAGTTCGGCATTTTGAATCTTCACTAATCGCAATAGAAAAATCTTCTAGCTCGCCTTCAGAAACAAAAGATTTATGAATGTTTTTTTGCGCCCAATTAATAAACTCAGCAGAAAAATGAGGGTTATAGCCTCTGCTAAGCCTTTCTTTTTCCATCGCTACAGCATGATCAATAAGCCATTTAAGATTGGATTTGTTTTTTCTTGTCCAGATGGAGCATGGATGTTTTTCGTAAGAGTATTTACGAGGCAAACCTTTCTTTGTCTTTGGGGCTTCTGCAAGAACAGAATGCGAAAAACAATTGGCTATCATTTGTGCCGATTCTAAAAGCTGCTTATTGCAGTGTGAATCGACTAAGTGTTTTGCGGCTTTAGCTGCGTCTTTGTATATGCAAAAGATGTTCATAATTTTGATACAGGTTAATTTCGGCCCCTATATTAAAATCAAATATCTTCGCTGTCAATATTAAATTTCGTCAAATAAATTTGAGAAAATCACAAAATTATTATCTATCTTTTCAAAATAGTCTTTGTCTGAACCTTTTGTGCAAAAATATTTGTTTTCTATTACTATTCCTTTTTTGCCCGAAATTCTATTGCTTAATTTTTTTAATTGGTCGCCGTCATAATGAGATTTTGCTAATTCAATCGTTATGTTTTCAAGCTCTGCTGCTGATTTAAGCCACTGGTTTCTGAAATCTTCAACAAATTTAACTTTTATTTCTGCGCTAGCCATTGTTAAAGGTAGATTAATTTTGTGCATCTTTTGATTGCTTAAAAGATTTTTTACTATTAATAATAGCGCATAATAAAACTTCGCTATCTTCATTGTTGCCTAAAATCTCTTGAGCGAGACCCCAAGCGGTATCTAGTCCTTTGTTGTATTCTATCTCTAATCGTTTCCTTATAGATTCTTGTGATAGTTCACCCCTAGTCATATTTATTCTTTTGTTTGTTTCTTAGCGTTTTGCCTTTCTCGTTTATTCTGACATCTCTTCCTCCATTTGAGATGTTTCCACCATTCTACTTTTTTGACGTACCAACTTCTAGGCATTTCTCTAATTTGTTTAATTGTTTTTATTAGTTTATTTGTGGTATGTCTGGAAGTTTTTTCCAAATTTTAATTTTTACAATGGGATCGTAATCTAATTCCCACACTGTGCCATCATCGCACAGCGCAGTTGTCGTACACCAAGCTTCCCAATCTTCACTTGATGGTTGGCTGTCAGTGCTAATTTGTATTATTTTTCTCATATTGTTTTTATAGAAAAGAACCAGTTTTGTTACTTCCAATTTCCATGTGAAACTCCTTAATTGCTGACATTAAATCATCAACAGATTCGTCGCTAGACCAAAATAATTCAGCTCCACCTTCGTCTTTGTATATTGTCCATCGCTTCAAATCGTCGTCAAAATAATACTCAAAATCGTAAGAGTCTGCTATAAATTTTAGAATATAAGAAATATCTGTTTCCATATTATTTATTTTTCTCTAATTTGTTTAATTGTTTTTATTAGTCTGTTCGTCGCCGTCGCACTCGATGCGCTTAATTAAGCCTTGCAGCGTGCACTCTAACACTTCGATTTCGAGCTTTAGCTGTGCAATTTCGCGCTGCTGCTGTATGATTTCGAGCTTTAGCGGTGCAATCTCGCGCTGCTGCTGCTGTATGATTTCGAGCTTTAGCGATGCAATCTGGAGTTGCTGCTGGATGATTTCCTGATCTGTTGGTTTTTCTATATCGGCACAGCATAATGTATCTATAATTTCTTTACTCATTTTACTAAACTCTTAGGCTGTTCGTCATTCTTAATTGTTTTCTTAAAGCCAATGTTTGCAGCAGTATGCCAGACTACAACACCCTCTGGATCCATGAATCCTGGTGCAGCTTGGCTGCCATATTTTTGTAGATACCAAATAGAATCATCAACATCCGTAGTGTTAAAAACACCTGAAAATTGTGTATAAGGAGCCGCGTGATGACAATTTAAATATATAACAGGAACTACGCTGCAACAATCTGGCAAACTAGGATTATCCTTCCACCTAGATACATTAAACAGGCTAAACCTACGATCAGTTAATCCATAGTTTCGCTGGATGCCTTTGCCCCACCATTCTCCAAAGTGACGGCCTACCCCCAACTTCATAAGCTCTTCCTTGTTTTCATGCGCCCAAGCAGAGAAACCATAGTTGTCATCACTTGGTGTAATCCACCTATTGCGAGATCCAGTATAAAATCCACCATCTTCGGTAATAAAGATTTGTGCATTTGTTCCATCAATTTTTTCAGTTATAATACATTCCCTAGATAGTCGAGCCATCTTAGGGAACTTATTAAAATATGAATTTGATATTTTTTTTATTTTACTCATCTATCACTTCTCCTACATCTACTCCATAGTTTTTTGGTAAAAAATCACTCCAATCATCGAACGTAAGCTTACACCAGCAAGCTAGGTCATCCCTTGCAATGCTTTCCTCGTGGCTTAGGTTGTCATGAAGGTGTCTAAAGCAGTCCTTTAATTCTGTTAAAGCGCTTTGGAATCTCTCTGATTTGTGTACATTCATTTTATTTCCCCATCTTTAGCAAGCTCATCCATTCGTTGCATATATTTTTCTATCTTGTCACACTCTCTACGAACTTCATTGATTGCAGCTTGGACGTATTCAAAGTTTGCATCCATTAGCGAGTCGTCAACTACTACCGACATGAGACGATGAATCTCTTTTTTTGTGCGTGTATCAATCATTTTGTTTCTCCTATTAATCGTTTAACTGTTTTATCTTTTGGTAAATAATCACTCCAATCATCAAACGTAAGCTTACACCAGCAAGCTAGGTCATTTTTAATCTAATTCTTCTTGTTCTTTTGTTTCTTTATCTTCTGCGATTATTTTGCACTTTTTGCCTTCAGAATTCTCTATTTCTTTTTTGCAAATTTTGGCATAATTCAAAGCGTTATCCAAAATAGAATCATAAAAATTATATTCTTTGTTAGTTTCTGCGTCTACAACTTTGTAAATTTTTGACATTTTATTTTTTTTTAAAAAATTAAAAAGAGAGGTAGAGACTGTTTTTGTTTCTACCTCTCTTATTCCTTTATTTCTCTTTAGTTTAGCGATACAGCGCTAACTACTTCCAGAGCGGATTTCTCTGGGTCAAAGTCAAAATTTTGCGCCAAAATATCTTCAAAGGCGTTAATAAAATCTTGCATTTGTTCTTCTTTACTCCCTTGAGCACGGAAAACACAAGTTTCTGTGTTTAAAACAATACCTTTTGCATTTTCTGTGTCGGTTTTTACTGTTACTAATTTACTCATAATTCTGTTTTTGTTTTGGTGAATAGCCATATAAGAAAAAGTACGAAATAAAACAAAGTAGCCATTTTAACTATTTGCTAGTTTTTCAAAAACTCCTGAAAATTTTTTCATAATTTTGTCTCCAACTTTTGAAGCTTCGAGTTTAGGGACTTCGAGTTTTTCTGATTTTTTAATTTCCCTGACTTTTAAAAAAGGAACGGCGTCATCATCGCAGATTTCCAAAACATCAGCAGGGTCAAAAGTAATCTGAAAAAGATCCCTGTTTTGAAAAAACTCTGCTTCTTTTTCTGCGTTTTCTAAAGGAACAACATACAAACCAAACGCACATTTGTCGGAAGTGCTGTATCCACATACATAACCTTCTTTAGTAAGAGCAAAAGAATGTTTGTCAGTAAAATCATTCATTTCGTCAATGCATTTTTCGCAAGGGTTTCTAACTAACCTCTTCACGAAATTGACAAAAGATTTGTGATAAGAAGGTTCGCCTGTAACGTGGTCAATTAATTCGTCTATAATTTTAGTGCTCATGTCTCTTATTATAGAGCCAAACACTTAACAAGTCAACTCTAAATTCAATAAGAGTACAATTTTTTTTCAAAAACAATTCCTACAAATTTTTTTTCATTAACCAAATAGTAGTCTGTATTTTTTTTGTTGGGTAATTGGCCTATCCAACCTTTTTTAGTTCTTTTTTTTAATTTGCAGTAGTGAAAGCCATTTTGATCTTTACAAACAACTAAATCGTTTTTATTCAAACGTGTATAATCGGATGCCTCAATAATCACAAATCCCTTTTTTTTTACGCCCCAAAAAAATGTTTCTTTTTCAATGTGGCCTATAGCCAGTCTTCTGCCAACAAATTTTTCTCGTTTTTTTAAAAAATGTTCGGCAGCGCGATAGGCTAAACTCTTGTTTTGAAAATTAAATTTTTGTTCTTTATTGAAAGACGCTGTAAAAACAACGCCAGAATAAAAAATAGAAAATATTAAAAAAAAATTCATCTTTTAGATTATACACATCAATGGGCAATCTCGGCCTAAAAAACCTAATATCTATAAAAAGTTTTGTTTAAAACTCTTCCAACTAAGTTTTTTTCAGTAACAAGAACAGGATCATGTTTTTTATTTCCATCCCCTTCTACAATCCAACCTTCTTTTGTTTTTTGCCTTAGTCTATGGTTGATTAGTCTTTTTGAAGTTTTATAAACAACAAAATCGTTTTCATTTAAATCTTCATAGTTTGTTTTTTCTATGATAATGTATCCTTTTTTGTAATCCCCCCAGATGGAGTTTGAAAAACCTTGCGTTTTTATCATTTTTGCTGGAGAACCGCCCTTTTTATTGTACTTTTCTAAGGCATCTTCACAAGCGTCAATAGCTTGAACTCTTGTTTCAAACTCTATTTCTTTTGGACCGTTTGAGGCAAAATCAACAGACCACAATCCATAAAGAGATCCAAAAATTAAAATTCCACTAAAAAACACGATATTCCTCCGTTGAATTTTGAATATTTTCTTCATTATGATTGAAACAATTTTTGCGGTATTTTTTTATATTTTTTAATTTCATTTTTTTAGAATGAAACTAATATTTTATTTAGTCAAGTTTTTTAATAAAAAATATTACTATTAGAATAAAAAATGCAAAAACATAATTTAAATAATTCTGATCTAAGTGAAAATTATTTTGATCCTCCTGGAGTGAAGTAAAATCCAATGATTGCTCCGAGACTTGTGAAACTTGATAATGCGATATGGCCTGTTGTGATTCGCACTGTTGATTCATTATTGATGGGGAATTCAATAAGCCCCCAGAGGATTTTAAATGACTGGATGTTTTCTGTTGGCATGAATGTGACAAGCTCTGCGGTTGGCCAGATTGTACATAAGATCGAGATTGTTGCAAAGTTGAACATGCCGATAAGAGCAATAATCCTACGAGTTGTGCGTGTAAATATTGCCGTTTTTTCGTCCGCTTCTCCAAAAACTGCTGTTTGAAATTGAACTGCTTGATCATTTTCTTTTAAATCTTTAAAAAGTTTTCTTTTTTCTCTGGCTTCTCTAGTTGCGTTTTTTGACTGAATATGTCCTGCAAAAATCTTGAGAATTGAACCCATTCCTGTAGCTCCTAAAGTAGAAATTAAAGTGATTGCAAGCCCAAACATATAAATGTTTACACTTTTTATTTATTTTTTAGCAACTAAATTTAATAGCAATTTTTCCTGTATTTTTTTCTAGGTTAGCCCACCCTTCGTATTCAATATGATTTTGGCAATAAATTGTTTTGTATATTTGGTATGTAATTTTTTTTTCTCCAAGCTGGAGAGAGCAAATTTTTTCGTTGATCGATAAAAGGGAGCCATATCCATCATAATCAATAAGATTTTTGAATGATTCGCTTGCTCCTAATACTTTTATTTGGCCTTTCATTTTTTCCAAATTCTATGAGGTAGATTTAAAATATCACTCATTTTTACGATAGAAATTAAATCTTTTCTTCCTTCTCTTCGGTATCCTTTATATAAAGCATCTTTGCTGGCTGTAACTTTTTTGCTCAGATCACATTTTACTTGGCACATTCCCAATAAATAATTTCTCTTAATCAAAACAAAATCTTTATTTCTTTCGAATGCTATAATGTCAGCCTGACCACGAAGCCACCCATCCAATCCTTGAACATTTACAAACTCAACCCAAATTAACTGATCTTGTTCTTTTGTATCGTTTCTGTTGACTCTTTTTTTTGCTTTTACGTCTATAGATCCAAAATCAGCAAAAAAATCAATATGCCTAAATTGTTCTTCTCTATTTGCTTTTCTGAAATTAGGATCTCTTTGTTTTAGTAATTTTGCAAATTCTTTTTCTACTTTTTGTCCTCTGTTCCAGCTTGTACTGTTTTTCCATTTGCTCATTTTTCAAAGTCAACTACCTCTCCCTAAAGGAAGAGGCTTGTAGAGCTAATGCTCCACGATCGGTAGGTTGACTCGCAGTAGATAAATCCACCACTTCTACCTGCCCGTCGAGTGCTTTGCAGCACAAGATGGGGTGTTTGGGACTGGAATTAGCAGATTTCTTAGCAACCTTGCTTGCAATGTTAATAGCAGCATTAACATCTGCATCTAAGACTCTGCCTTTCTTCCCGTAAAACCTACGACCCTTTCGTTCGCACCCGTCTCTACGACCAGTATTGTGATCTATTTGAGAAGTGTACTTGGGATTAACCGTTTTCACTTGCTTGCCAGCAAGTAGTGCCTTGTAGGACAATGTTTCTTTGAACATGTGAATTGGAACTTGCGAAATAGCATTTTTACTTCCTTTCCGCTGTCCAGACTTACGCTCTTTGATTTTGCTCAAATCTTCAAGAACGATAATTTTCGCCTCCGTTTTTAAAACTTCGTTAGAAGCTCTATGGCAAAAATCCTTATTCATATTCGACTCCTTGAGTCTGAGCTTTTTTAAGTGCCTCTTGGCGCTTTTGGAGCCTTTTTTGGCGACACCTTGAAGAGTTCTTTTAAGATAACGAAGTTTGCGCTTTCTTTTTAAAAACTGTTTGTCTCGAATAAGCTTTCCGTCGCTAGTGGTAGCGAAGTTGCGAATTCCAATATCTATTCCAAGAACGCTCCCGTTTTCGGTTTTAAAAGGAACTTTAAATGTGCAAGACACCCATACTTCACCTTCCTTAACAAAAAACTTTGGATCGCAAACTTGATACTCGTCAAAATAATCTTTTAGCTTCGGGTATAATTGCAGCCCGACATTTATACGCTTGCCCAAGGTTGTGATTCTAATTTTGCGATCTATCCATTTGGAGGTGCGCCTATCAAACTGGATCGAAAGCCTCTTCTTCTGCGCAGGAGAGGTCATTTTGTGCTTGTTAGACTTCGCAGATCGATATGCAGCCATGCAGCTTCTTTGACCTATAATAGCTATTTGAGAAGGAAATTCAGGATGGCTGTCACGAAACTTGCGATAAAAAGCCCTGTGCAAGTCTACGATGTTATTCTGCTCAAGATTATACAACACTTTTGACGCTTCGTTAAAAGCCGTTCTTTCGGCCTTTAACATGGCTAAACACTTCTCCTTGTCTTCTAAGGAGAAGAATTTTGCTTTTGCGAGTAAAGTTTTTTTCTGCATTTGTATATGGTTACACTAAGTCCGACACAAAAGGAAATATTATTTTGTATTTTTTCTTGACTTTCTTTTCAAAATGACCTTAGCCACTTAATCCAGTTTAAAATTTTTATTACATCGCTATAGATGTTTTTATTTAATTTATAATAATGTTTGGCTTCTTTTTTTATAGTAATTTTTTCGTCAGACACTATAGAAAACAAATTAGAGTACCTTTCTTTAGTAAATTTTCTTAAATGATCGAAAGCAAAACAATCAATATATTTAAAATGATTCTGCAAAGTTTTAAAAATGACGTTTTCTATATTTTCTTTATTTGCCGCTGTTTCTATTTGAGAAACTATCACTCCTTTTTTTGTCAAAATTAATTTTAAATAATAATAAAACTTTTCATCAAATAAAGGCTTTGAAGATAACAAAGGGTCTGTAGAGTCTACTATTATCATGTCATACTTTTCATCAGTGCTTCCTCCGTCCAAATAAATTTTGTCTGCTATTTTTTTTACAAATTCTTTTCCATCTTCATTAAACAAATTAACTTTAGAGTCTTTAAAACTTTCTGTCATTTGCGGAAAAAAAATATCACAAGTTTTTGTAACCTCTTGATCCAAATCGCAAACATCGATACGTTCTGGATTAAATTTTAAACATTCTCTTGCTGTTCCTCCATCTCCACCCCCAATAATTAATATTTTTTTTGATTTTGGCCTAGCAGAAAAAGGAACTTTAGTAATAGCTTCATGATAAACATGTTCATCAATATCAGCAAATTGAAACTCTCCATTTAAGACAAGCGCTTTTCCAACTTGATCAACTTCAAAAACTTCTATAGTTTGGAAATCCGACTTCTTTGAAAAAATTTTTTTTATTTTTTTATTTGTCATCGATTTTGCACCTTTTTATTGTTTTTATTTTTTTGTTTTTGCATTTAAAAGCTTTAATCAAAAAATCAATAGACTTTTGAACTTCGCCTTTGCAGCAAAAAATATCTATAGCTGCATAATTGTTTTCTGGCCATGTATGAATTGAAAAATGAGATTCAGAAACACAAACAAACCCAGTAACTCCACAAGGAGAAAACTTATGAAAGTATTTTTTCAGAATTTTGCATTCTGATATTTTGACAGCTTCTAATAAAGAAGCTTCAACAAAGCTTTTTGAATTTATTGAGTCAAAGTCACATTCATAAAGATCTACAATTGTATGCTTTGCCGAATTAGTCTTTATAAGGGTCATGTTCATTGGCTCCAGCCATAGCTACCCCCATAGGTTTGAGAGTATTTACTATTTGAATAGTTTCTCCTTGGTGAGATAAAACTTCATTTAGTCTTTTATAACAGTGTGGAGATTCGTCTTCTCCCGCCCCACGAAGAACGACATTGGCTTTTTGAACCCAATCATTCATCATTTGCCTTGAAACGCACCCTTCTTTTACTGTAACAAGCTGCTTTGGCTGTCCTTCTTGAACTCTTTTCCACTTTTTTCTTCCAGCGGCTTGAGTCCTACTTAAAACCCTTCCAGCGCCATGAACAGTAGAGTACAAAGCTAGCTTAGAATTTTCAGATTCAACCCCTTTTAAAATTACTGAGTTTTCTCCCATGCTTCCTCCGACAAAACCAAGCTGATCAGGAAAAGCTGGAGTCGCTCCTTTTCTAACCACCAATAAGTTTTTGCCAAAATGGGACTCTTTCCAAGCAAAATTGTGATGATTATGCACTTCTTGCACAATGTTTCCTCCTAAAATTTTAGCTACTCGATCACATACCCAATTTCTTCCAGCATAAGCATACTCTCCAGCCAAATTCATGCAAAGAAAATACTCTAGCCCTAAGTTGCTATCATAGTCTAATACTACGGGTTCGGCGTCAATACCGTCAGAGCCCCCTCCAGCAGAAACATAATGACTAGCGATTTTGTGACCTAACCCACGAGAACCAAAATGAACTCCTATCCAGACATCATCATTTTCATCTTTAAAAATATCTACATAATGATTTCCGCTACCCACTGTTCCCAATTGACTTCTTGCAAGGTCTTTTAAATTTTTATCCCATTTTTCAACAATGTCCCATGTTGTAGATTCAAATAAACAATGGTCTACTTTTTCATTGTTTTTTCTCCCTACTCCAAACGATATAGTGGAAAAAATATCATCCATTATAGTTTCCATTGAACCTTCTATTTCGGAAGCTTTTATATCTAGCTTAACTGCTTTGTTTCCGCAAGCAATATCCCAACCAACAGAAGATGGAGAGATTTTGTTTTCATAAGCGATTACCCCTCCAATAGGCAAAGAGTACCCTTGGTGATGGTCAGCCATTAAAGCTCCAAAAGATGCGGACTTCATACAGTTTTGCATTTGGTCTACTGCATTTTGTATTGGATCTCCAAAAATATAAAAATTATTATTTTGTTTCATTCGATTGTTGAAAATTTAATCAGAAAAAGTTTCATACACAATAAAGTCGGGACGATTTTTTTGCCCTTCTTTATACTTATTTGCAAAAATAGTTATTTGCTGCTTTTGCCCGTTTATAACTACATACCCTGTTAGGTATTTGCCGTTTTTGTTTTGTTTTTTCCATAAAGCTCCTTTTTGTTTTTGTGTCCATTTGCTCACAATAACATTTTAAGGGCTAAATAAAAAATGTCAAACTAAATATGTGTTTTGCAGCCATTGATTTTGACTGCTTTTGAACATAACCCTTTTATAAAAAAAGAGAATGAATTTGTTCAAAATTTGTTGCCGAATTAACTGCTTCTACTAAGGTTTTTTCTTTTGCAAAAGCCTGTTTTTTTCTCTCCATGCCTTCGTCAATCGCTCTTTGAAACTGTTCTTTTGTTATTGTTGCGTATGTTCCATCAGCTAATTTATAATCAACAAAAACTTCTCCATCTGCAAGCATCCCTATAATGGTTTTGATGTCTGTAATGGTTTCCAAGTCTGTTTTGAATTCAAACCCATCGCTAGTAACGATATTAGATTTATATTCCTTGTCTCTGCTTTGTTTTATTTGGAGTATTTTTGAAGATTTTATTAAATTTTCGTTTTGCTCAAATCTTTGTTGTTGGCGTAATTTTTTTTCAATTTTTAGTTTTTCTTCAAGATTGTGTATTGTCTTGTCAATGAAAAACAAAGGTTCTTTAGCTGTTTCGATTTTTTTTGCTTGTTTGTTTGTTATTGACGCTACTTCAAAGTCTTCAGCGTTTTGGAAAGAAGCTTCTTCTCCTTGGTTTAAAATTCTTCGAATTGTTTTTGTTTGTTTATTTACTAAGATTTTTTTCATAGATTGTTTATCCAGTTAAATTTTTGATTTAATTGTTCTGAAAGTTGCCTTCCAAGTGTTTCGTGCCAGTCTTTTTTTAAAGGTTTTACGTCTTTGCGGATAATGTGATCTCCATACGGAAATCCAATATCGTTTTCGTGAGTGTATTGTTCTACATTAGTAATGTTATGAATAAATGGGTCTTCTTCTAGATATTCCCAAACTTTATTCATTGTTGCTTGTGTGTCTCCTGTTAAATCTTCTGCATGGACAAAAAACAACTTATCTTTAAACCTTTCGCAGGCTTCATGAAGTCTTTCTATTGCTATTCCAATAGGAGGGTGTTGAAGCCACCCTTGAACGCGTTTTTCTATTGTTGTCCAATTTTGAGGGTTTTGTTTTTCAATTCCATTGAATACTTGAGGATGGAGTCTTCTTTTTTTCTCCATGCTCGATAAGACGCCTCTAATATCCCTAACAGGCACTAATACTTTTGCATCGGGCCACACCTTAAATAATTGATCTAAATGACCAATCCATGAACGACATTTATCAACAACTACAGGTCTAGTTGTGATATTGTTAAAAGCGTTTTCGCATCCATGTTTAACATAATCTAAATACATGGGCTCAAGGACATTTTTCATATCCGTTGATTTAGCTTCTTCTGTTTCAAATACTTGTCTGGCTATATATCCAATTTCATGCAAAGCGCTAGTCGGAGTGGCGTGAACCCTTGAGTTTTGAGCCAAAAGATTGCAGAGAAGCGTTGAACATGATCTAGGCAATCCAGATACGAAATGTAATTTTTTACTCATATCTTGTATGATATACAATATATTTAAAAAGTCAACTACAAATCTGCAACAACTGTCAATCCTCCATAAGTAGATCCGTATCCAGTGGCTCCTGCGGGAACGTGTATTTGTGTTGCTGACACATTGTTAAACACACTTGAACCTAAAGTAGGTGCTGTAGTAGCTAGACAGTTAATTGTAGCAAGACTTGAGCAGGAATAAAAAGCACCATCCCCAATCGAAGTCACACCATCAGGAATATTTATACTGGTAAGGCTAGAGCAGAATATAAAAGCATAATTCCCAATCGAAGTTACACTATCAGGAATAGTTATACTGGTAAGACTTGAACAGTCAAAAAAAGCATAACTCCCAATTGAAGTTACACTATCAGGAATAGTTATACTGGTAAGACTTGAGCAGTCGTTAAAAGCACTACTCCCAATCGAAGTTACACTATCAGGAATAGTTATACTGGTAAGACTTGAACAGTCAAAAAAAGCATAACTCCCAATTGAAGTTACACTATCAGGAATAGTTATACTGGTAAGGCTAGAGCAGTCTCTAAAAGCATGACTCCCAATCGAAGTCACACTATCAGGAATAGTTATACTGGTAAGGCTTGAGCAGCCTCTAAAAGCATAACCCCCAATTGAAGTCACACTACTTCCCACATAAATGCTAGTAAGATTTGAATTGTAATAATACCCATCCGAAGATGTAATACTGCTCAAATCACGTATTTGCTCAGTTCCAGATTGAAAATCTACAGTATAAGGAAAAGATTGAGCTTTACGAGCGTCAATCTCGTTATTTAGTTCTGTAACGTCCGCTTTAAGGTCGAGCGCTGTCTGCTGCGCTGTCGATACTGGCTTACTGGAGTCGCTTGTGTTGTTCACGTTGCCAAGACCCACTTGGGCTGCCGTGACGCTGTGCGGATTGTTTGTGTTGTCAGTGTGCGCTGTTAAGTCTGCATCGTTCGCTTTTAAGTCAAGCGCCGTCTGCTGCTCTGTCGATACTGGCAAGTTAGACGGAGAGACTTTTTTTGTCTCGCTCGAACTTGAGTCTACGATAGGAATAAAATCATTTACTCCGTCTACTGAAGTAAGCTCTGTAAGTTGGGAAATTTTTTTGTCGCTCATTTTTTATTGTTACACTAAATGTCTTGCTCTAATACTATCTTCGTTGAATCTTCTTGTAGTAAAAAGAAATCGTCCTCCATTTGAATAAAATCAAACAGCCCAGAGGTTTGAACGTCTGTAAAAAATGCCCCAAAATCTAAAGTTCTGAATCCTGCGTCAATAGGCTGTACAATTTTAGAATCCAACCCAAGCATTTTTAACTTTTTGTTGTATTCCTGCATGCATTGCATGTACATGTGATAATTTTGAGAATCTCCTGTTGCGTAATCGTCAAACAGGTCAGCTATTCTTTGAGAAAGAACATTAGAAGTAAAATATTCTTTGTTAAAGCTAGAGTGTATTTCGTGCCTTAAAATATGGATGTTTTCAGTGGACATATATCTTATTTACACGAAATTTGTTCTTCGCAAAATAATTTTTATGATTAACTGTTAAAAGAAAATGATTTTTATACTCATCAGCTAGCAATTTATCTTTAACAACAAAAGAACCTTCGCACAAAAAGAGTTTTTCAATATATTTTTTATAAGATTTATACCTAGATCTGGTTTTGTCTACGGGTATTATCGTGTTTTTTATTCCCATTTTTTCAGCATTCAAAAAAAACCTTTCAGAAAAAAATCTAAACTCTTTCGTGTTTGTTTTGAAAATATTTTCGTTCCAGAAAAAAATGTCACAAAAAATATAATCATCAAAAATATAAGCCAAGTTTCCGCATAATATTTGCCCTTCTTTTTTTAAAAACAGCTTATAATAATCTTCATCTCCATAGAAAAT
>Ga0213867_1000388_pt1 | contig 20009 bp, 12 predicted proteins | sample PICome_12_FD_160120 | JGI IMG/M metagenome (GOLD analysis project Ga0213867, IMG submission 160120) | Coastal seawater microbial communities near Pivers Island, North Carolina, United States - PICO540 | ecosystem: Environmental > Aquatic > Marine > Coastal | place: USA: North Carolina... | reverse complement strand
CGTTGAATGCTTGTAGTTCCTGGGTGGACTTCGGATTGGGTGGTGTTGAGTCGGCTGTGCGTCCGTGTACGCGGACTATGTCAGCCTCAAGGTCCTCAACAAGGTCTTTCCATTGATTGAGTTTCCATTGTCGAAATCTCGTTCTCAGATCACTCAGCAGCTTGCCGTCACCTTTGATTTTTCTTAAGAGAAGTGTAGGTAGGATGAAGAACATCTTTATGCGCCGCTCCAGTTTGAGGTTGAAGTCTGCGAGCCTTTCGGGTATTACACTATTTTTCCATTAACTAAATGTAACGAGAAGAAAATTAGCGAAATACCTAACATGAAATAAAGAAAGTGACTTTCTAGTAATAGTGTATTAATAAATAACTTAAGATTTTAGATTAGACAGACCAAAATATAACACTACAATATTAAAATCTCGTGTCCTTATTGAATCACTAGATACACTGACCCACTAGATACACCGACCATCCTCGTCATCGTCTTCTCTTTAATTTATCATCGGCTCATTATCACCATCGACGTCGCCCAGTGGAAAAATTGGTAACTTACCCATAATTGTCACAATTTTTTTTAATTTTTGGTAGATTTATAGGTCGAGTTTTCGTTGGATGCGCTCTGTTCATGAATGCAGACAAAAATTATTCGCATTGAAAAAAGATCAATATTCGCGATTATAAATCTTGTCACAAGAAGTGAAATGGCCGGAACATATCTGAAATGTAGAATACAGAATACATAAGCGTTCATACATAAGAGTAGCACGAAAGGAACAACTATGTGGTATCAGCTTTCTCTTTCTTGACATCAAGATCTAACCAAGTAGTGTCAGGAAGCGCTTCTCCTTTGGTGGAACTATTTATTTGCACATACTTAGCCACTAATTCTTCTTGTTTATCTGTGGGTAAACTTCTTTCGGTAAAAACATGCCTTGTGTCTTCCGAATTTCCTCTTTCCCTGTGTTTCTTCGTCCTGAAGAGCTTAAATATAAATTTCGAAAAGGTGTTTTTTTCGATGGTTTCATGATTGTCTACATTCGTACGTGGCTTAGAATCACCTGCTCCTGAGGTCCTCAATGAACTAACCTGCTCTTTCAGATCTTTAATTTCCTTCAATGCAAAATAGGTAAATACAATGTAATTTCGTCAGCGACTATTAACGCAACATATGAGCCAGCTTACTTACCTCGCGAAGCTCCTCAATCAGATGCATCTGTGAAGTTGTTGACCCATGGACAATATTGGTTGATAAAGTTGATGATGGGAGAGAAGTAGAAGTAGACATATGGTTGTAGCTTGACGTATTTTCCAAGATTTGGCTCAACATATTATAAATTTGATCTTCAAATATATCTCGATTTCTCGAACTTTCCGGATATCTACGTATAAAATTCCTGTCGTCGTTTTCAGGTGCGGTACTACTTTCTTGATGTTGAATAGTCTCGTCATTGATTAATAATGCGGATTTCGAGCTAGTGCTCTCGGAACTCTTCAATGATAGGGGTGGCGAAGCTTCTATTTGTTTCTTTCTCTCATCGGACAAGACTAGGTATTCTTCTACCTGATTATTGTATTTCTCTGAATACCCCATTGTATCTTCGATGACACTACCTTTCCACCTTATATTGTGAAGCCCTTCAGAAAATATAGAAGATATCGTTTCGTCGTTGCTTCCTGGTACAAAACTCATGTTCTTAAATCGAATTACCAAATCCGTAGTTGCACTTTCGTTTGTAGATATGTTTTCAAAGTTATTGTGAAGACAGCAGATAATATTATGAATCCGTTGAAGTTGTCCCTTGTGTTCGAATGATCCAGATATACCCTTTGATTCAAAATTTGCTTTACGTTCCGTCCCAAAGCCATTTTTACGAGAAATAAGCAAGTTGACTGAAAAATGTTCGAAGTCTTCAAGTTTGCTTATAATTGGTCTTGATATATCAAACTCCATATCCCAACTGAATTTAAAGTCATTTTTCTTTCTATCGAACGCCGCGACCCGCTGATTAGTTACTAATAACAAAACATCTTTTCCTTTCAGATATTCAACCAAAAGTATACATTCCAACTCTTTCCGTTTCTTATTTAGGATATGGCGGTGCAACAGTGTGAAAGCGAGTGCTTCGTCTTTATCGAATGACAGAAGGCGTTTGTCTGTTCCAAAGACATGTGGTAATTTGAATTTTGTTACAGTAAAATGCCCTTCTTGCTCTTGAATGATATTAATTTCACTTGCAAATCCATGGACGGCATCAGAAACGCTACTGAATGCATTTCCGAGCCCAGCAATAGGTTTAGCAAAACAGCCTAGAAACCCTCGCAACAATCCAATAGCAGCCCCCTTCGCACCATCCTCCTTTGCACCTTTGATTGGCTCTACGAAAAGTCCTGATACACCTTCATATACACCAATTGCGATGAATTGAAATGGTTTTGTAACTACTTCTGCGGGTGTGCCCTTCTTCTTTTGCCTATTTGTTTCGGCATGCTTTTTCTTCAACTTTTCATCCATCGAAATTGCGACCGCAAATTTATTCACAGCAAGGCCAAGATTAGAAGCTACCCTAGACACACCTTGAGTGCTATGTGATACCAATGAAAGAGTTCCCTTCACAACACCAAGCCCAAGCTTCGTTGGGTCTGTCGGTGCATCAAGGAATGCTCGCGATGGCTCATACAAAAAGTCTTTGAAGCCAGTACCGAAAGTTTTTGCAATAGTTGTAGGGTTGCCCTTGTAAATGAAGCAAGTTCAGAATGAACAAGAAATATCCCTAGGGTACTAGCAACGTTGAATTGATAATATACTTACAAGGGTATCGACAGATCCTACGACTAGGAAGATCTGACTCCAAAGTTCGTTTTCAATCACACTCAAATAAGATAAACAAATTTCTTCAACAGATCCAAACACTGAAAGAATATGATGAATGTTATTTGAACGGAAGGAAAACTTGCGTTAGATAATGCATGTCCTTACCATTTTCTTTGCGTTTCTCTTTAATTTTAATGGGGCTATCCGATAGCGTTGGGATCAAATCAAATATTGGATCGATCTTCAAGTCATACATTATGCGTTGCTCATTTGTGGAGTTCAGAATATTTGTGGTATCGTACTCGCTCTCTGAATTTCCACTTTCTCCCGTCTTCTGCTTATATTGCTTTCTATATGATATTTTCAAGCGAATATCATCAATAACTAACGATTCGATAAAAATTTTCCTTGATGGAATATCCCTCCTCTTCATAATTACATTTTCATTTTCAATGAATGAGTTTGAAACGGTACTCAGGTACATGCTTCTCCCTTGGTCGTAATACGCTTGATATGCAGAAAGGAACTTCATTACATGAGATTTAGATTGCATAATGTGCGCCAACCACACGTCCTCCAAGCGAACAGTCAAGAGATCGACTTTGAGTTTTACAAGGCTATAGCAGTCTATATTCTTCTTCGACCGAATATTATCCTTTTCTGACATAAACAATAAAGTCGGGGTAGATTTGAGGGTTGATGACGAAGCAAGTATAACATGTTCTGTCGAGTCGACATGGCCATTGTCAATCTGTAATTGTCCAATAACAACTGCTACATTTGATTTCTTCGTAGTCTTCAAATATTTGGCGTGAGTGGTATTTAGTACAAGTGAAAATATTTCTCTCCCTCGCACTGAGTCAATACACGACAATACTATGTTCGGTATGTCAAGTTTCAAATAAGTAATTGAGCCGGCATTCACTCGGTCAATGAACGAGTAGACATCCGTTGTACCATCAAAGCATTGGTCTAGCTTTTTCGTTACGTTCATTCCCTCAACCGGTCTCCAACGCACCTCCAATTTGATACAAGGCGTAAAATCTTTATCAAAGAACTCTTTAGTCGAGCTTTCACAGCATTTGGGTGTTATAGAGGCGCCCATGTCTCCTTCTTCTGGGGCACATTCACCATCAATTAATGGAAACCACTTCACAAATCCAAAATCTTCCCCAGTGCCAAAACAAGTATCTAAGAGATTTCTAATTGGAAGATAAATCATTGATAAAGTCTCGTCACTTCGTCCGAGTCTCTCTATACACACCGATATCATCAACATACTTGCTTCAATGTACTCAAATTCATCATATGAAATTTTAAAAGTATTCTCATTGCACTGTACAGAGTCGTTGGATTGAGGTGTCCATACAGGAGAACCGACAAAATCTTCTACGGTACTAGTACGATATTCGTTGGTTCCATGCTTCATTTTTACGTATACTTTCATTGGATATTTAACTTTGTTTTGATCGCTCGCAATATAACTTGCTTCAATTGGAAATATTTCAAGGGTTCCATGTAGATTGTTCACTGACCGAAAAGATCTCAAAGTATCTCTTACTATGGATTGATATGATGAAAGAAATTTCTGCGATTGCGCCCGATATCCAGAGAAAAGCAATTCAGGCGATAGTGATAATGGAGGCTTCACAAGTAAATTGTATTGGTAAACACCATCGATGGAAGTGACATGTGGTCCATCAGAATTTTGATCGCTCTTATTACCTTCAAAATTGTATATATTTGTTTTCAAACTCTCATGTACCCAAGAACCAATGAAATGCCTCTTTGATTTGGAAGTCAAAAAGCCATTATGAAAGAAATCATGTCGTTTGTGATAAAGTAGGCCAATCTCAAATAGATAGGTGACGTTGCATCGAAAGACGTCATCGATAGAACCACGTTTATCGTTGATATTCCCATAGGTTGGGCTTGCATCGAGGGACAAATGCGCTAAATCAAGCCCATCTAAGTACAAAGTCTTTGACATCCATCGCCCATCAGGGGATGTGAAACATCTTTGCTTGACATCATTATTTTGTGGTAGCGTAACGGGGCTAATATTGCCATCAGAAAGGGTCCTTGTTCTTGCTCTAATCATAGGAGAATGAGGAACATCCGATAAGGATACCAAATCAATAGAACCATCTACGTTTCTATTCTCCTCTTCGACAGCTTCAAATTGCAAAGACCCTGAATGTCTCCACATCCACCGGTTCAGTTTGCTCTTGTGAAGTGAAAATTGTAAAATTTGGGATAGGCTTTCCTTCGACAAATGTGTCCCTCCTGAATTATATTGCTTCCATGTTTTTCTTCCAGGTGATGATTTCGTTCCTAGAGTTCGACGAGAGCGAGTTTTGCGTTTCAAAAAACGCCTGTTCTTAAGTTCTTGTTCAATAGTTTGAATAGTACCAATTTCTAATTCCATCCGTTTTTTGTCATCAACCAATCTTTCGAGTAATCCTTGAATCATACTCTGATTGGTGGCTATAAAACCTGCCTTTGTATGAATCCATTGTAACCGAAGGCGAATAGATCCGCAATCAGAACCAATTTTTGTGATATTTTGTTCTGTCTTTCTCGTGAGAGGAAACCAGCCAGTTATCATCTGTTGGTCCTTAAGCGCAAACAATTCGATTTCTGATTTGCCAAGTAGCTGACGACTTAACCAGCTATGGCTCTTCACTTTAACCCTGATGAAGTAGTTTCTCGCCGAATTCACAGCATTGGGTGAAATATTAAAAACAAAGCTTTGTCCTTGCCAAGCAGGAGACAACGTCTTTTCCACGTAATAAGTTTTCTTTTTTCGTTTTCCTTTCCCACGTGAAGATCTATTCTTTACTTCAACCACGCAATAAGGATTTGACAATCCCGACAAGTTCGCTGCATGGAGATCGCGGCACTCTAGAACTTCCACTAAAACTTGGTTTGGTGATTTGATTAACATACCGTATTGGTTTACTTCATTGACACTTTGACTATCCTGAGAATTTAACCATGTTTTTGTCTTCTCCAAAGCACTGATATCATCCAATATAGATGATAAGTGTTTCCTTCTAACTTCCACTTCTTTTTCTCTGACTCCCTGAAAATCTCCACGACCTTTGCATTCCGTCAGGTCCCCACTTGTAACGGTAAGTACCCTTGTGGCACCTTCCGCTTCAATTTCGTAGGAGACAACACTTTCTTCCTGAGTAATGACGTTAGGCCCTTTCAAATTTCCTATAGCCCCAATTTTGTCCAATTCGACAATATTGTCAGGGCTCAATGTTCCTTGACTTTTTGCTGAGAATATTTTCGAATTTTCATGTTCTTTTACTCTTGACGAACAAATGCGAACAACTAGCTTTGCCTGTTTAATTGGTTCCTCCCATGAATAGGGACAGCACTCCCCTGGCTCCAAAGAATTCCATGCGTGACCATAACAATCTCTGCGTATGAATATTGGCAATTAAGGGAAAAGGAAAGTGAAATTATAACTCTGTTCATATTAAATCTTACCTTTGACGAAATGATATCGTCAGATTTGTTGTCCGGTTTCTGATCATGTATGCTGGGTTGTCTGAGTCGTATCGCTTTATAAAGAGAAAAATTGACCCGCTAACATGCTTCTTTACGTCGACATCAAGCTTAAAATCAACTATTTCATCTTTATTCTGGTGTTGAGAACTCATTTTCGACACGTTTTGTGACAAGAAATTTATTGAAATAAGCCTCCGTCTTTCCTCCGCGGTTCTAAATTTCAGTCTTATGAAAAGTTTAGGGTCCTGAACAGGAGAGCGCAACCCTTTCGAAGTCTTTCCCTCTCTCAACAGATGAATGGATTTTTCACGAAATTGTTCCTTCATAATATTGTTCACTTTCGACTTAATAATCTCCATCACTTCATTAAAGTTCGATCCGCTCGTTGATTCACCGTCTACACTAAGCAATTCATCACCAACACGGATATCGCTTTCCATGTAAGCCAAGGTTCCTGTTTTTGTTCCTTTTACAATTATACTCCCTAGACTTGAATCTGCTTCAAACCATATCCCCAGGGACAAATCACGGCTCTTGGGATCAAGACGCACTCGCTTCCCGGAAGCATTTTTTTTAGGGAACTCTACATCATAGTGCGCAGCTGCACGCGTCGCAACATGAACTAGAGAAACAGGATCACGCACGTACTTTACGTTCAAAGTTGTTTTGCAAGATTCAATACGGAAGCTGGGAGTTGGGTGCCACGAAGGCCCGAAATCTAGAGAAGAATTAGGTCCTTAATAGATGAACGAGACTTCATTGTGAATCCAAATTTACTTACCAATCCTTAAATATCTATCTGCCGTAGTGTTCGGTAAGAAAAATGGCAACATCTCATTTTCTCCGATTGTTGCAATAAAATTTGCACTGGAATGGACAAGAGTTTCTTCTGGTAAGATACGCCTTTCATCATCGGTACCTGTCAAAAGGGTATTCTTGTCCCTTTCATTTTCACGAGCATCTTTCCCGAAAAGACTCTCATATTCAAAGTTAACATCTTCTGAGTTGTACGGAACTTTACTCTCAGCCTTGAAGGTTCGAAATATGAGAGAAGAATCCTGCCAAATACGGATGGGTAGTGGCAATTCATTCGCTACAAAAAATTTCGGAATAAAACGGACAACCTTCGTATATTGCGACATTTCCCCCGGAGCTTCATTTACCACTACATTTATTTCAAGTTCTCGCCCATTGTCACAATGCATGCTAACATTTTTAACTTGTGATGTAATAACATCTAAGCTGACGCCATTCGAAAAAGCCGACTTGATGTTCGGATTGCGACGATCAATTAGTTTGAGAACAAAGCGTCTTCCCCATTCACCTGAAAAGTTGAACATGAAGCAACAAGTCGATAAGTCTTCGAGAGGCAAGTCTTCGCTTAATAGAGCTGATATAAGCGGCACTGACATGTGCCTTCGATCGATACTAGCTAAGACTCCAGGCGAGCCATTGAGCACTGTTCCTCTGCCCTTAAAAACTGCCGACAACTGGTCCTTTACCGTCATAGAATCTCTTGAAAACGGAATGGTGAAAATCTTGCTAGGACATTTGGTTCCACATACGAAGCCTCGAGCTGAATCTTCCTGAAAGATCAAAGGATATGGTGTTATGTTAACGACCCAAAAAGGGCAATAAATTGTTACGGTTCGTTGCCCTCCTGCTCCTCTAATATTGCTAATACACAAAGATAATGTTTGCCCTTTTTCATCTGCTAAACTCAATTCGTTGGATACCTGATCATTACCAAAATTATAGGTACTTTCGCGCTGGTGAAATACCTTCTCTACTCGAGCGACTTTCGAAGCACCTTTCAACTGATTATCATTGAACATTTTAGGTGATCGCGTACTATTGACGCTGGATGGAACGCGTGGTTCTGAGATTTCGTAGAATTTATCGGTAAACTGTTTTAACATCTGCTTAGCGTGGGGATATTCTGATGGTTAAAGGTCGAAACTCCATGAGAACACGCTACCTTAAAATAAAAATAAAGATAGTGTTTACCTTGTTGATTTATATTTTCACCCTCCTCGTCATCAGCATGAATTAAAGTCCATTCACCTTGTGGTGTTTGGCAATTTCCAACCTCGACATGTAAGAAGATACTTGAGTTGAGAGGAAGTGTATGAACAGAAGCTACTTCATGAGGTTCCATTACTTTCGTCCAAATTACACTCTTTCCTCCCCTAGGAACAAGCGTAAATTTAGCTTTCTTTGGTAAAAAGTTTCGTAGAACAATAGGTGGGTGGATAGTAATGGTATAGCGTATATCGGGCAACAGCGGTGCGACTTCCCGTATATTTCTTTCACCGTTTGTCTCCGATAAAGATTCCCGTTTAACTTCGATGACATAGCAAAACGAAGATGCCATACTTTCACCCACACGTATCGGACAGGTGCAACGAAAGCCAGTACTTAGTTCTTGAAGCGTAGAATCGAATCTGCGAGAATTCTGTACCAATGCCGAGATTTCAACTGAAGAGGGATCCACATTGACTGATTTCAAAATAGCTTCTTGTGGATGTGGTTTAATGCTGGACATAGCTGCAAGCACTATCTCGTGTGTCGTCTTATCTTTTGTATCGGGTTTGAACCAGATGCCCCCCAAATCTTCAGCATTTGAAGACTTTAATGCCTCATAAAAATGCGATAAAGGAATATTGGTCGTTTCCTGTATTCTAAGTATTTTCCAATCCATATCTCCTTTTGCATTGGACCAACCAATAGAAAAATTAATTGGGTGGGACGTACTATTAGTCACCTTAAAAATGCTTTTGAGACAAATTTGCCTACCGCCGTTAACTTGCAACACTTCTGCGTATAGCTTCAGCACATGTTTCATCGCGTTACTTGCATATCTCATACGCAAATCCGAGTGTAAAGGTACGAGATTACCATACATGTAGCCCAGCTTATCTACCGAAAGTCGAGGGACAGTCTTGAATCCATTTATCTGGACATTTAATGTGTACGATCCAGCCTTCAAATCAGTTTCTCGCGAGGCAAACACTGGTTGTTCAATAGATTTCATATTGCATAGAATAGTTTCTATCGGATCAAACTTTAATTGGTGTACTTCGGCATTATCCACATAATCAAACGGATCATTATATACCGGTATACTTCGACCTTGAAAATACCTTATAGTTTCTCCTGTTTCATTGCGAAGGGAAAAAGCATACCTCTCATTGCTGTCATGACGACCAGAACCATGAGACCTTAATTCATTTTCATGATTATGGCCATATCCAGATAAATTCTCGAGCTCCTCCGCAACTATATCTAGAAATGCACTAGTAATATTGAATAGAAACGGAGTCTTTGATTGAAAGCTTATCCCATCTCCGTGAGCTGCATTTGATTCTAAGACAAGCTGACATGCCCAAGGCTCGATTAAAGGTTCCCAGCACTTCCAAGTATTATTAAAGGAATCCGCAAAACAATCTAAGAGAAGACCGCATCGAAATTCGTTAGGACTAGAAGTACTTGATAATAAACCTCGATCATCACCTAATTCAGACTTTAAGTCGAAGATCGTACCCCGAAATGCTGAAATGTAAAACATGGCAATGGGCATATGGAGTCCGAGTACTGGATCTCTCGCAAGTAACCTCCATTCTAATAATTCGAAGCTAATTGATAAACTTCCAACTTCGAGAGAAGTTGTATCAAGCTCCGAAATCATATCACTATCCGAACTGTCCGTCACAAGTTTCGATATAGATTTAGCAATACAGTATAGACTGTCCACATCTACGACAATATCACAGGGAACCACTTTAGCTAAATTTCTTTCCGGTACTTCACACGGCTGAACAATGACGGGGTCTGGGACTATAATGGGCAACTTTGAAAAAGTCGCATTTTCTCCGAGTCGATATTGGGCATCGGATGCTTCATCATCATCTGAAGAAGAGATAAGTATGCTTGTTTGATGTGTAGCAGCATCATAATCATATTTGATAGCACACGAAAGATTACTGATAATGGGGTCATCATTGGTGAAGAAAGATACTTTTTGAAAAGAAAGTTGCTGACTGGAGTAGTTTAAGCCAATATTCGAGTACTTGTATATCAATCCTCCATCAATCGGAGATGCTATCTTGACAAGAATGTTTTCTGAAAGAAAAGATGGTAATTGTAATGTAAATTCAGGTAGAAATACACATACATTCAAGTTCATGCATTGGTCTTTCACTGAATCTCTATTTTCGCAAGCTCCTTGAAAAGTGAAACATGGATGACCAAATGAAGAATCGCTGAAATAGGAAGCGAAAAATTCGATGAGGGCCCACAAAATGGACAAATCTGCAATTCTTACATCAGCACTATTTAGCCCAATGTTAAGACTGCACCAACAATCGTATGTTAAAAAGACAGAAAATTGAAATGCCGCAAGCGTACTCGACAATTTCGACAAAGCAGAAACATCCTCATCAGAGAGTTGGATTCCCCAATATCTGTTGATAAATATGCTATCATTTGTTACTTCTTCACCCGATTTTATTGTATAAATGGAGTCTTCGTTTCGAGAGCGTTCTCGAAGAGTAATTGATAATTCGTTCGCGCAACCACTTACACAAGTAAGGCCATTGGAATGCATTGTCGACTGGACAATACATCTCGATACCTTAACGAACATGTTTTCTATCGGTTGCTGAAGAGTAGAGTTCTCGTTATAATACTTGTAATCGTTCCCGAAAACGCAATTGATATTCAAGGAATAAAGACGGAGTAAAACTTCCGTTTGATAATTTTCTGCCAACATGAGGTATATATAATGAGCTAATGAAGCAACTATGAATAATGGGTGAATGCAATACTACCTCTTTTGATATACTTTTTCCATTCGTCGCTGAATAAATCAGGGATCTTCTCATGTAAATCCAACTTTACAAATTCTTTGAGTTCCTTCTCAGAGTAGGGAAACACAATTGGGAGTTCCTGCATATTATTGTACCAAAATGAATAGAGAAGATGAAGCTGCTGTAATTGCAAATTAAGTTTGAATTCACTATGACCTGTATAAGCTTCAGCACCGTTAGAAATATCGGAGGAAATAAGAACTCTCTTATGTGGTGCTCGATCGATGACGATTTGAAGATTTATGGGCGGCGACTTTTTATCAGTAACTTCTTCCCAAACCGGTGCAGATTCTAGCGCTCCTTGTGCATAGATGAACGCTGGGTGGCCTGTTTGAAAAACAGATATCCCACTTATCCAAGATCTATCACATTGTTCACTTTCATTTTCATAGAAGCTTTGCGTAGCAGTAAAAATACGTGCACCATATATGCGCAAATCTATTCTAGGAATCAAATCAATTAGATTTTCATCATCGCAACAACCTTCACTTATTTCGTAAAACTTCTCGGATACACCGTTTGCCGTATTACTATCTTCACCAAAACTATTGTCGAAATGATAACCTACACCAGTTGTTTCTGGTGTATCGAAACTCGTTTGGACGTAAGAATTTTCAAAGCAAATACGAGAAAAAGTTATTGCAATGAGCTCGCCAATGCTCTGACTACCCTTCGGTAAATATACTATTGACTTTTCTCCAAAAACCTGAACACGATACTCGAGGGGAGGAGGTTCTATTTCGTCTATATTTCTAAGCTCCTCCGAAGTGAGCCACTTGTAATTGTTCATGAAGTATTGTACCAATTCACCGAGAATAAATTGTTGCAAAAAGATAAGTTGCGAATGATGTAACTCAACACAAAGCGAAGTTGGATGCTCCCAGTAGTCCGAATACAACCGAAGATTCAATCTGAGCTGATTGCACTGAGCGTCTGCCGTCGTCTTTGAAATGATGTTTTGGTAAATACCATTTGATTTAGATGCGGGGGTGGCCGAAGGCGATAAATTTCTGAGAATAAATTCCTGGCAATCAACTGCTAAATTAAAATATGCTTGAAGAGCCTCAACATTCAACGTTAAATTCTCTAATTTCATTTCCGCGAAAGGTGCCATTTCGTTCGTAGTAAAGATAGCTTTGCATAGATCTATGGAAAGATTTGTAATAGATATTTGCGGGATTGGTCTGTCGAAAAAAATAATTGTTTTGAGGATCCTGGAAACTTTTTTCAAATCTGAAAATAAACAAAGATAGCTTACCGCTTGTTTATCATGTCATCGGTTTCCCCTCCAAAAATTGACGAAAGTGGCGCAACTAAGAATGTCTCGACATCCGCAACACATTTTTGTAGATCTCTAGGGTTCGCGATAAGAAATAAGTTTATTACCCTGCCTCTCAATTCATACGCTGCGTAGTTGTCTTGATCGCAGGTATTTAAAGTTATATTGACAGATGCTTCATCCACTTCTCCAAATAATGGTTCCAAAAGTAAAAAATGCGATCCACTTGCATTGTGTAAAGATATGGAATCTATACGTAGGTTTGTTCTCGAATGATTCATTGAAAGCTGTATTCCCTCGACTTCTAAGAGCAAAATGTCGTGAAGACATATAGTATGTACATTGGATTGACTTCCTACACTAGGCGACCCTTTCATCATCCCGAAATGAGCACAACCTAATTTTTCAAAGGACAAAACTTCTTCAACTGCACGATTCATTGCAATATGACTTAGTTCTTTATATTCATTCATATCGATATTCTCCTTGACCTCGTCTCTAACTTCTAATGAATACGAGACGTCGCTTTGGATATTGTGAACTCTGTACAGAGTCTCCAAGTGTTGTGAAAAAGATTTTATCGATAAGGTTATGCATTCGTTTGCGACATCTTCACTTAAACCAACCACTGATTTACAAAGACGGTTTCGGCAGAGCAAAATAGCAGTAGCAATTGACGCATCATTTCCATTGATAAGATTAATATGTGAAAAATTGTTAAAGCATAAAATTTGACTCAGCATGTCTTGGAGGGGTTCTTCAATTAAATGTAACATGATTTGTTCAGAGTTAGCGACTGATCTTTGGTTTTCATCTGATATGAGCTTGGCTGCAAAAGATTCACACTCTATGACAAATGACAATTGCTCTCTACTTGATTGTACTCCATCAACTCGAGAAATATTATTCAAACTCTGAATTAAATGAAAAATGGTAGCAAAGCACTTAATTCTCTGCTCACTTAAAGTAACATCCACTTTTGTAGCACAAATTGCACTCATTTCAATATTGAAAGTAATATCAACTGGAGATAAGAATGTTAATAGATCATTTGAATTTTCGACGAGATCTATATCTATCCTCAACTCTTTCAATGATGGTCTCATGATAGATTTCGCGCTTTGATCGAAACTCATGGATTTCATCGAAAATATTATTGCATCGCACCTCTTATCACTAGATAAAAATATTTTAATGCGTATTCCATAGTGGAAGTCGAACCTAATATCTTCAGCCGCTGAAGCCTCTGCAGAATCAAATGAAGTTACAGTACATGTCAACTTATCAGCCACTCTTTCATGAAAAAATTGATTTAGGAGAATGATACAATTGATGTCCAAATTAACATCAATTTTCGAATTGCATTGTAAATGATGAAAACGTTGACTTCCATTGACACTATTTATTGTCTTCATAGAATATGTGACTTCAGAAGCACTGAACAAACAAACCAAACGGCTGTGCAAAAATGTACGTGATAAACTGACTTCGACCAAAGCCTCACCGCTTGAAAAACTAGCGTTTAGACGGCCATCTAGAATACTGAAAAATATCATTGGAAAATCTTTTGAAGAAAATGCGTCGGAATTGTGTGGTTGAAAATATTCACAATCGTTCTGAAAAAATTGAGCTTCTTGAGGTTTCTATAAAATACGACGCTGGTTCTGTTATGTACTTACTTTCTTTCCACAAGAAACGTATAGCCTCTCGTACTCTAAAATACTTTCTACATCGCAAACCGAGTTCCCATCAAGAGAAAATATATGAAGCTTTGAAAAAGTCACACTAAAATCCAGCTTCTTAGATGAGTCCCTCTCATGTTTTGGGACAATTTTTCTGTCACGTTGTTTATCGCAGAAGAAATCTAAAGTTTCGAGAAGACTTAGGAGTTCGTTCAAATTAATAAATATTGAGTCTTGAACATCACAACGAAGCGAGTGAAGATCAGAACCAAAGTGAAAAAGTAAGTCAAAAGGTAGAATTATCAACGCGTCTTCGAACCCGACTTTTCTTGAAATAAGCGATATTTGTTCGAGAGAAACTTTCGTTTGAGGTTCAGAAAATTCTTTACAAGGAACGTTTTGATGAAGATCTAATTTGTTCAACTCTAAAGTCAAAGTAGTTGAACGAGTTGATAGTTCAATACTCAACTGGAGTATTGATAGGCGAATACCAGGAAGCACTGCGGAGAGCATCAATGATGAAATGTATTGTAACCATCCACCTGCAAATGCTTCAGACTCGGCTCCATCTTTCTCATCTAAAGGATTATCAACAATACTGAGCACAAAATGGCGTAACTTAAAATTAACCCCTCGAACATGTACTTCCATATCAGATGAGAAATCTTTCTTCGGAAAAATAGGGCCTGTGTCCATTTTATCATCAGTATTGCCCTTGTCTTTGCATTTGTGGCTCCCCCTTCCCCCTCCGTTGTAGTAAGTAAGAAAATTACGCCACAAATAGCTTGGCAAATTCAGCTCGATACATTTAAGCGTGCTGCTCCTATGCTCATCGAACAAAACACAATGACACGAATGTACCTGCTTTTCGCGCAACACATGATTCAAAACATCGGAACGGACGATTGCATTGCGGATAATAACCTTTCCAATGGACGAGGAGCTAAACAATTGTATGGACAGATCGTTCTCTTGGAAGAGGAGATACTTTGAAAGTTTTGCCTCCAACGTTCGTCTGAAAATCGCCTCCATAGTAAATGATGATTAGGTTTTATGTAGCAGTCTCAAATCTTTCCTGGTCAAACAATTCGGCATCATGTACTTTCTCTTTATTTCCAAACAAAATTAATCTGGGGAATTGCAGCTCCAAACGATGAAAGTTGAGCAGAGCAGCGAGTATAGTTGTGAAAAGCGTCCACTGTTTATTTTCTTATATATATTGGGCGTCCGTTCCTCTTCTTTACTTTCGATGTTTGTGTTGATTTGGTTAGTTCTTGGTGCCTTCAACTTCTTTAGTTAACAAATACTAGCACCCACCCTATAGTTTCTCTACAATTTGATCGTCACTTGTTCGACAGAGAGTTGATGGAAACCCCTTAATGAATATTCGTGTACATGTACTCGTATTAATAGAGAGGCGTACTGTTTGTTTAGTTTATCGTGTAAAGCGCACAAAGTAACTCTCTGAGTTTCGAGTAACCAAGGACCACTGGGCCTCAGGTACATATTATATATACTTCATTGAAGCTAGCCAATCGTAATCAACATAAGATGACATCGTATCAATATTTGTATGATATTAATAATCGGCACTTCTTTTTTTCGACCTATGTTTATTCCCGTAGGAATGACATTTTTGAATTTGAATTATGGGATGCGCTGGGCGCGCGAGGCAAAAAGAACATTTTGTCTTCAGTGAGTGAGTAGTTCATGGTCACGCATTACATGTACTCCAACGTCTAACATCGTTTTCAAGGATATCATGATCCTTCGCTCGATAGATATATTACGTTACTTGTGTAGTATCTGAATTTTTCAACAGTATACCTATTTCGTTTAACGTGGTACAGTACAGACAAAAAGAATCTGATGCCCTTTACTAGACGCTTTAAAGTACGCTTTGATGTTGAGAAAAGTGGAGCGACATTTATATCCATTCAGCGACAGCTACACGGCTCCAATTATCCAAAGAAACCTGCGCATCTACATCATTACTATCAGGAGAGGAGGCTCCCGGAATAAATTCATCTGTTACGAACTTTTGCACCAAAATCATTGTCGATGCCAACGCCCAAGTCAAACCGTCACGTATATACAGGTCACTTGCAAGTTTTGATATCGGTAACACATGAGACAAAGATAATTTCGAATTCCCTACGAGGTGGTTTGATACCAAGAAGTCAACATCGGGCGAAGGATGAAACATTGCATTCATTAAGGTTTGGAGCCCATACCCGTCAACAGGGAACGCAAGCAACTCCAAAATCTTTTTCTCTACGTAACCTCTACCTATATTGGTACTCACCCATCCAGGACAAACTGCAATCGCCCGAATAAAAGAGTCTTTTTCTTGAAACTGTCTGTTAAGTGAACGCGTGTGGAACATTTGTGCTAACTTGGTGTATGAATATGCACGAAATCTCTGAGATATAGAATTTACATCTCCACGGCTTGCATATGGAGACAGATTTTCAGTAGCAACTAAATCTACCTTGGATGTCATGAGATGAAAGGATGAGCTGACTTGAACAATACGTGCCTCGCCTTTAGTCTTCCGGAGAAGTGGCAGCAGTAGCTCAGTCCAAAGAAAGTGTGCAAGATAGTTCACACCAAATGTCAATTCATAGCCTTGCACAGAGTTGATAGGTTCGGCACCAAAAATTTCGTCAGTCGTCAAGTGAATGCCAGCATTATTGACAAGATAATCAATACGTTTCACTTGATTCTTTATCGATTGAGCTGCTTGTGCCACTGATTCCAAATCACTGAAATCGGCAATAATTGGGATAACCTTTCTTTTCGAAGATCCAGCTTCTTCATGAAGTTCTTTTGTCAGCACGTCAAGTTTTTTCGTACTTCTTCCCACAGCGACAATGGTACCAACTCCTAATTTGGCAAGTCTTCTCACTAGCGCCAAACCAAGTCCTGAAGTAGCCCCCGTTACCACAACTTTCAAAAAGGCATTGAATCAAATATGTTAGGATATCGACCAATAATCACTACCTCGAGAAGAAAATAACTCACCAACTGTATCACATCCAGGGTAAACCCCAGTAGATTTGCTGTAGGTGGCAAGTGCTAACTCTTTCATAGCCTCTTCGGTGAATTTAGGCTGAGGATAGCCGAATAGGATACTCAAAAGAACAGAAAATATCACTAAGCACGTTCCAAAGCTTATTCTCCCCAACGATGTCATTTTTTCGCTGATTTTTAACAACTTGTTTGCTTCAATTTTATTCCACGAAGAACCAAGGACAATCTGCATATATTTCAAGTGTCATATGGGTGAAGTGGGCATCGATAGATCGATAGTTGTACCGATGCCATATCATGTCACGATGGGCGAGATTCGAGATTTCAGATTGCAGACAGACAAAAAAATCATTATCATTACCCCCGAAATTTACATCAGCAAGATTAGCTTTTGACGTTCAAGACAATTTGTTACCCCCTGAATCCCTGAAGCCTCGAGCCTCAAGGCTCAAGGTTCAATGCTCAAGGCTCAAGCAGTTGTAAACCTGCGAGCTGAGCTAACACGACACAAGACGAAATTCGAACCATCAACAACAGGAGAGGACAAGTACGAGTACGAGCGTAAACGTAAAAACACGTGCCAAACGGTGATTTTGAACGGAAAACTTTGGAGTTACATGTACTGCGACGAATACGATCTATCAATATTAATACATGTATCATAATAATACTACCACGATAACAATTCAGCTTCCAACCAGCACACCTTTTAATGATGAAACGAGATGGATCCTGGAATGATATCGAACGGAACTGAATCCACAAGAAACCGTAAATTATCTTCGAATGTAACAACTCAACTCAAAAGACCGATCATCCTCGGACGGAAATCGATTCGATCTCGCATTCGTCGACCAACTAAACCTTATGGAATAATAAGCGAAGATCGCTCGAAGGATGAATCGTTTTTTGGAATTGTTTTGCGGGTTTCCTTTATATTACTATCGGCGTGTATGATATTTTACGTAATTTTATGGAATAATTTGAAGAGCCAATTCCGTAACGAGACGATGAGCATTTTGGAAAAGAAGGCGGCGGATATTGGCTTTATCGCGGAAAGCGGAGCTCAGCATACGTCTACAGCGACTGAAGATATATTCAATGACTACAAACGAGAAAAAGCTGATAACGAATTTTTACCCCAGGAAACATCTGGAGATTGTTTTGATATCGCAGATATGTTGCCGAGTATGAAAGACGATTTTAAAGTCATGGAGAAAAATACGGACGAATTGACGCCAGAAGTAATTAACTTGCAGAAATTTATTCGAAAAGCGAAAGCTTTAAGAGCAGACTTTTCTGCGAGATATGGTGGAGAAGTTAAGGCCCGCGCTATGTTATCTCGTGGATTAAAAACTTTTCATGAGGAGGCCGAGTTAGCTTTCCAAGAAAAAAATAAGCGAGGCGAAATTGTGAATATCGACGATCCCCTTTACACGTCGATTATTCCTATCGATATAATTCACACTGCTAACCGAATCTTGACAGCGCGTTTCAAAAAGAGGCCTTTTAAGATGACCTTCGGTGGATATAGTGTGACTGTTGGTAGAGGAAACTATTTTCATCAGTCATACCCTTTTGTAATGAAACGAATCTTAGAAGAACCAATGAAATTGTTAGGTGTTGATTTATACGTTAGAAATGCCGCAATTGGAGGTATTCCATCTTTTCCATATGGATTTTGTCTTGACAATTTTTTAGGTGAAGACACTGATGTCGTTTCGTGGGACTACAGTATGAACGAGTCAGGAGGTGTCAGTGCCGGTATCGAAGCGTATTTGAGGCAAACTCTCACAATGAAAAATGGCCCTCTCTTTATTGTAAAAGACACTCATATGGCAAAAGAGAGGAAGGGTATAATTCGAAATTATGTGAAGAATGGATCGTTGAAAGATCCAATAATCATACACACAGATCCGGCAGCCGAGCCGTACTTACGAGAGGAAGAGTCATTACGACCGCCAGGTTTCCAGAAATGGCGTGAGTTCGGAGCACCGAAAGGTAATTTTAAATTGCAAATGCATAATCATGTGCTTATGGCGTATCTCACAAAGTTAGCTTATTTTATTACACATTCAAAGGAGCACCTGGACAAGCAAGGCATCATCCCTCTGTTAAAGAGCATGAACTTATTGGTTGGCTGCTAGCCATGCATTTTCTTGCGGCGTTGGAAATTGTCTACGACATGATAATACGCAACATAGATATCGCCGGACATGTTTTGAAAGCGCATGACCCGGCTAAAGTTTTATTACCACCTCCTTTCAACACCCCACAAAGTGGATCTCCAGGAAGTTCGCTCTTGTTCGGAGAACCCGTACACAATAAAACCCAACCAGGTTTATGGTCTCATAACCATGTGTCGTGTCGCACCACTTTTGATCCCACAATATCTGGAAGCCTCGATTCAATTATCGTTTCTGGCGTAACAAACGATTTAGATCCCATGTTAACCAAGAGTGAAATGATTTTTAGAGAAGGATGGGTTCTAGATTTTGGAGAAGGAGAGAGGAGAGCTAAACGAAAACTGAAGCCCTACGATGGTCTAGGATACATCGACTCAAAAAAAGCTTACTATGGCTTACCAATGTCTGGACCAGTAACGATGCGACTGCCATGGGATGGCTTTCATATAGGTTCACAAACTACCGTGGAATCAAACGCAAAGAACTGGTTCAAATCTGTTGTGGTGTGCGAAGTAAACGAAGAACGAGACAGTAAAGAGTGCAAACTGGACAATGATGTGGAATTTACCCTTGGTGGTCAAAAAGCCAACAATGTAACATATATGGACGCAGTTGGTATAAGCTA
>Ga0213867_1000387_pt1 | contig 20035 bp, 39 predicted proteins | sample PICome_12_FD_160120 | JGI IMG/M metagenome (GOLD analysis project Ga0213867, IMG submission 160120) | Coastal seawater microbial communities near Pivers Island, North Carolina, United States - PICO540 | ecosystem: Environmental > Aquatic > Marine > Coastal | place: USA: North Carolina... | reverse complement strand
CGCAATCGCATAATCAAACTCATATGAAAGGATCAATCTAATGAGTGAATACAGAAACAGAACAACAGGTGTTGTAAAAACCCAAGGGCAGTGGCGCAATGAGTTTGCCAACATGTCCCTACCACGGGTATGGAAAGCAGCAACCTTAGACGCACTAGACCTAGACCCAGTGCTACGCAGCCCAGCGGCTACCGTAGGCGACTATCAGGTGTCAGTGCGTGATGGTGTTGTCCAAGATGCTAACGGTAACTGGGTGGAGAACTATGTTGCCCGTGACATGTTCCAAGACACCACAGAGGATGGCGTTACGACAACTAAGGCAGAGCATGAAGCAGCCTATCAGGCCACGCTAGATGCAGCCACAGCCGAAGGTCATCGCACTACACGCAATAAGCTATTGGCTGACAGTGATTGGACGCAGATGAACGACAGCCCTCTCAGCAATGAGGATAAAACAGCGTGGGCAACCTATCGCCAAGAATTGCGCGATATGTCAGACTTGGCATCATGGCCTAACATTGCCGATGATGATTGGCCTGTAGCACCTTAAGAGGAACGAGATGGACAAGCGTACTGTTGCATCCGCGCATGAGCGCATTGACGGACTGGAAAAGGAGGTGGTCGAGATCAAGACCGAAATGAAAATCCAGTTCAAGGATTTGTTTAATCGCGTCAAGCGTATGGAAAGCATAATGATTGCTGCCACTGGTTCGATCATTGGCTTGCTAGTCGCGGTGCTTATGAAGATGGGCTAGACGGATGGATCCTGTTAGCTGCGTAGCATTAGCCACAGGCGCATATAAAACGCTAAAGGCTGCTATCTCTACAGGAAAAGACATCCAGGAAATGGGCAATACTATTGCGACCTGGGGGCAAGCCTTCTCCGATTTTAACAGATTAGAGGAGCGGCAGAAAAATCCGCCCTGGTGGCAAAAAACATTTAAAGGATCTGACGAAGAAGAAGCGATCCTGATATGGAACCAAAAGCGCAAGATGGAACAGATGCGCGAGGAGATCCGTAGCCACATCAGCTTTGTATATGGGCCAAGTGCCTGGGATGAGATCTTACGGATCGAGGCCGAACAACGGAGACGCCGCAAAGAAGAAGCCTATCGCAAGCAAGAGTTTATCGATGCATGTATAAACTGGGCAGTGGGCCTTGTCGCGTTTGCTGTTGGCGGGATTATCCTGGTGGTTGCTATTTATATCGTCGGCAAAGCGCGTGGTCGCTGGTGATGATATACGTTTTAGTTTTCATACAATATATTCCATCATCGGAGTTGAAGTATTATCAGATAGGGCCAACCCATGCGACCTATGAGGAATGCGAACAAGAGCGCAGAAAGGCAAGAGAGGGTTTGGTAGTTCACAACAGCCAAACGGTGGTCTGTCTTGAAGTTAGTGGAAATTAAGGATGGCGTGTGGGCAGTATACAAAAACGGAAAAGTTGTTATAATCACCACGCACAAACGCATAGCCGAAAGGTTGTACAATGAACAAGGATAACTACGATCTAAATCAGAACGGCACGATAGATCCTGATGAGCGTGAGATCATGCTCGAAGATCGTCGCCGTAAGATGGAGGATGAAGATCACAAGCGGGACGCGCAACTTAAAATGACCTGGTTCGCGTTATCTGGGATGCTTGGTTATCCTTTCCTTATTCTCATTGCATCATACCTGGGATTGTCCCAGGCTGCGGATCTCCTGGCAGACATCGCAGCTGTATATGTTGTCGCGGTGTCTGGCGTGACAGCTGCATACTTCGGCTTCTCTAGCATGGGAGCTAAGAAATGATTGGTCAGATATTATCGAGCGTGGGTGGCCTGGCTACCGCGTATCTCGAAAGCAAGACAGCTGTGAAGCTGACAGAAGCTGAGATTAAAAAGAAACAGCTGACAGGTGAAATTGATTGGGATCTTGAAGCAATACGCGCTACGCAAAATTCATGGCGCGACGAGTGGATCACGCTACTGTTTTCTATACCCATGATCCTGGCATTCTGTGGGGATTGGGGTCGTAAGATAGTAGACGATGGCTTTGCTGCGCTCGCCAATATGCCCGATTGGTATCAGGTTTCGTTGGGAGCCGTGGTAGCATCATCGCTAGGAATAAGGGCTGTGTCTAAATTCTTTGGAGGAAAGAAATGAGTGAGTTTAAACTAAGCAAGACAAGCCTGGGACGCCTGGAAGGTGTAGACGAGGAGCTGGTTGCAATCGTCAAGCGCGCAATAACAATTACGCCTATCGATTTCGGGATCCCTTGGATGGGTGGGCTGCGCACAATCGAGGATCAGCGTGAGCTAGTCAAAAAGAAAGTATCGCACACAATGAAATCCAAACACATCGAGGGCAATGCATTTGACGTTGTTGCGTATGTTGGTGCGCGTGCAAGTTGGGAGATTGCATTGTATGATGATCTTGCCGACACAATAATTAAATCGGCAAAAGAGATTGGAGTTGAACAGCTGAAGTGGGGCGGCGCCTGGCACATCGATAACATCCTGGAATGGAATGGTACGGCGCTAGAAGCTTATGACGACATGGTGAAAGTACGCACTGACCAGGGCCGTAGAGTTTTCACAGACATGCCGCATTTCCAAAAAGGAGTTTGATCGATGGCTAAGAAACCTGGATTGTACGCAAACATTCATGCGAAACGGAAGCGGATCCAAGCTGGATCTGGCGAGAAGATGAGAAAGCCTGGTGAAGCTGGGGCGCCGAGCGCCAAGGATTTTGCCGACAGCGCAAAGACTGCGAAGAAACCTAAGCGCAAATCGATGATGGGTTAATCATGGCAAGGTCGGCAGCATGGCAGCGCAAAGAAGGTAAGAACCCAAGCGGCGGTCTAAATGAAAAGGGCCGTAAATCTTACGAGCGCGAGAACCCTGGATCTAATCTCAAGGCACCAGTGAAGAAGGGCAACAATCCGCGCCGTGCATCTTTCCTGGCGCGCATGGGAAACATGAAGGGGCCGGAGCGTGATGAGAAGGGTAGACCGACCAGGTTACTTAAATCATTGCAAGCCTGGGGCGCGTCATCGAAAGCTGACGCAAAGAAAAAAGCAAAGCGGATCTCAATGATGAATAAGAAAAAAGCCTAGCTTTCTGGTCTAAGCTTAGGCTTAATCGATGCAGACACTGTGCCTGTGTCCTTGCACAAAATATCAGCTGGTAACACGTTAGATATTTCCTCAGCTGCGCGCACCAGCTCGTAGCATTTGTCTGCGCTGTTTACCAGGATATGGCTTTCCATTTGATAGCCGTTGAGCATGTAAATAATTGTGAAGATATAGTAAGTTGTCATTGCCTCTGCTTCTCAGTTTGTTAGATTGTTTTGGTGGGTGGTGGCATTCCCAAGCCCAAGTTATAGTCCGACCATATATAACGCCACCCACACGATTATTCCCAGGGCGCTGGCTGTACAGATACACCGCTCGATCTAACCCCTGGTGTTTTGTCCTTCTTGATGCTTGTGTATTTTTCTCCGTATCGTTTCGGAAACCTAATACCAAGCTCATAGGCCCACTTTCTTAGTGAACGTGGATCCATGTCTAGTTCTCTCGCAGCGTCAGTCATGTATAAATTATTAACGCTTTCGATTAATTCATGCAGCTCTTGTCTGTGCCGAGCCGCTAACTCTTTGTAACTTTCTATCTTTGCCACGGCGCTGGTTGCTGTTGTGGTTGCTGCCAAGCCTGTTGAGGCTGTTGCTGTGGAGCTGGTTGTTGCTGCCACTGTTGCTGCGGTTGTTGTTGTTGCTGCGGCTGCATGTCCCGATCATTTGGAAACAGGTTCCAGGATCCGATCTTAGGCCAGTTGCGCGCATCATCTCCGCGCCTAGCTTTGATCTGCACGTTTACTTTAAGCTTGTGCTGCACCATCAGCTGGTGGATCTGATCGATAGCCGCAAGAGCTTCCGGGTTATCCTTCATCTCCATTGGTTCGTTGATCCAGGCGGATGCCGCCATGTCTACATTCTGACCGTTATCCATATAGCCTTGTATTTGTAACCGGCTGTTTCCTAGTTGTGGTTTGTTGCTCATAGCATTGCCTTTCTCTTGTTAAATTCTTGTTCAAGTATTGCATAAAGATCCGGGCGATCTTCATTCATGCGGTTAAGTCCACTGTCGTAGTAGTCCTCCCATTGTTTCAGGTGCTCCAGGACAGTGATAGTCTTTAGCTCTGCAAGCCTCTCGTCAAGATAACTTTGCATACCATCATCTACCGCCAGGTGTTGCGGCATTGGCGCTTGACGCTGAGGTGGTGGGGGCGGGGCTTGCTGATCGTCGTTGTGCGGCACGTCCTCGCCGGCATAAATGTATAATCCCAGGCCATGCAGCGCGATTGCTTTTACCCAGCAACGCATCCGAGCATCGTTAATCTGCCTGGCGTTTGGGTTCTGGATCGCTTTGTTGCTGTGATCCATGACCGGAAGCCACATCATATGCGTCAGCTCTTCAATGGTAACACTGACACGCACCTCTCTTGTGCCGTCTGGAAACACAACGTCCTCGAGGATCTCAAACGTTGCGCCAGGGTATTTGTCTTTGACCTGTTGCCAGGCCCATGACCAGGACAGGTAACTGAACCGCCCTTTCTTTTCTATTTTGTTGCCGACATCGATGCCGGACAAAGCTTTCCACGCTGTGCTCATCTTAATACTCCTGCTAATTTTTTCGCTCGGCGCAGCACGTCCGGGTGTAGGTCGCGCCACACAAAGCTGTCTCCGAAATGAGGATCACAGAGTTTTAATAATTGTTCTGTGTTTTCTGTGACCATCATAAGTTTTTCCCGGCGCACACACGCCGCGATAACATCTTGCAATGCATATTCTAACTGCTCAATCGTTGCCTCAAACACACGATAGCCTAACCGATTTGCGTAAACAATGCGAGGGATCTTGCCGGTGATGTGCCAATACCCGGCTATCTGCATCAGGTGCATCTGCTTTATATCTTTCGGCAAGCTGTTGGATCTCGGGCTGTCAGTATCAACCCCGGTATCCCATTGCGTCTTTAGCTCGACAGCTCCCTCCTGGTAATCTCCAAAGCCCAGGTAATCTAGCTCGCAGCCTGGCAGCTGACCGCGCAGCTCAGTCTGCCCGATGATTTGGTTGGCACCCTGCATTGCCTCTTTCAATCCCGCATGAGCGTTCTCGCATACCAGCTCAAACTCGCAGTGTGCAATCTCATCGCCTTTCTTCGAAGCTTTACCGTCAGCTCCAAACCTAACTTTCTGACGGCCCTCAATCTGCGCTGCGGTTTTATCCTGGTCAATCCAGGATCCGGTTTGCAATCCAGCTAACACGTTCACTGCTTCACTGTATGCCTCAGATGGCATGGCGCCCTCGATCAGCATGAGGTCGCAAAAGTATTCAACAGCCCGGCCCGATGCCATGTTGATGTTGTCCTGGAATTGCGTCTTGCCGAGATAATCCTGGTAGTATCCGCCTTGCTCGAGCACGGCCTCAGCATCCTCTTTGACACCTTCTGCCTCATCTCTCAGCACTTTCAATGCCTGGCTGCGCTCCGGTCGAATGATACCCTTCTGAAAAAAAGTGTAGAAATCAGGGGTACTTGGCTGCGAATGGTGGTAATATCCTTTGCTGTACGCCCACTTTTTAGAATTACTTATCGACATGCTTGCATCTTTCGTTTGACAGATTATGTCATTAAGTAGTAAATGAGGACAAACATTGCAAGGAGTTTTTTTATGACACTGGAAGATTGGCGAAACAAAAAGGGCTTGTCCTACTCGCAGCTGGCGAAAAAGCTGGGCGCTGCTCATGCTACTGTGGTGCGCAGATGGTGCCTACCACCGGATCATAAAGACCGAATGATCCCGGCGCCAAAGTTTATGAGCGTGATCCATGAGAGTACGCTTGGCGAGGTAACAGCTAACGATTTCTACAGGTGATCTATGGGCGGGAAAGCGGCAAGAGATAAAGGCGCAGCCTACGAGCGGGAGATTGTAAACTGGCACCGGGAGCGTGGCGTTGAAGCTGAGCGGATCCCATTGTCCGGGGCAATGAAAGGAAACTATGCGAGTGACATAAAGCTGGGGCCAGAGCTGGCTCTTACAGCTGAGTGCAAGCGCAGAGCGAGAGCGTACCAGGATCTATATGATGCGCTCGACCAGGACGACAGCGATATGTTGTTTGTTCGCAAAGATCGGGAGCGCACCCTGGTAGTGCTTCCCCTGGAAACTTACGAGGCATTTCTACAATGGATTGGATGGATACAGAAAAAGTAAATGAGTTTATGATGTACCAGGCAAAGTATGGCCTGGACAAAAACAACTTAAAGTTCATGCGGAACACAATGGTCAACCACAATAAGCGATTGCTGGCGACCGTTCAGCTGAACAAAGAAATGATAAAAATGATTGATGAGCAAATAGCAGAGAAGGAGTAAGCTCATGCCATACACAGAAGAAAAGATCGGTTATCAAAAGACTGACACAAGCGAGGCGGCTGCGCGCAGCAACTACAAGGGCAGACTAACAATACGCGACCGGGTGTTGCAGTTATTGCAGAAGGTTCCCCAGGCACTGACGACTGAGGACATCAGCACGATACTAAACATTCCATACGGCTCGGTGCAGCCCAGGCTTTCTGAATTGAAGAATGACGGCAAGATCGAGGACACTGGAGAGCGGGGCGAGACCAAGTGGGGCAAGTCTTGCATCAAGTGGAGATCGTTGCCATGAGCCGTGTTAGTTTTGATGAGAAAGATGCCATTAAAATCTTTCGCGCACTACGCGATAGCATTGATTATTGGAGGAATGAAATCGCAATCGAATCTCCTTACGCAAGAGATGCAAAGGATGTGGTTTACCATTTGTGCAGATTAGACGCTAGGATCATTAAGTTTTTAAATCGGCAAGGGCATGATCTTAAAACATATGTGGAGTTACAAAATGAAATTTAGCGGCTTAGAGATAAACAATGGAAAGGCTAACTTTGTGTTCTACGGCGCAGAGGGTCGTAGGTTCGAGGAACCAGCTGAGGAATGCAAGGTTTGCCTGGGCAGCGGAAGCGTCGATGGCGAGGCGCCTGTCGTCGATTACGTGAACGGCGGCTACAAGATGGCGGTGCTTACAACCTGTGAGGACTGCGAGGGCTACGGCTACGTGGTGAAAGATGATGCGTGATTTTGATTTGCGCGAGCTGACGTCGCAAGAAATCAAAGAGGTAGTTTACGCAGAATATCTCTTTGCAAAAGTTATGGGTAGACCAGCATCATTTGATGAGGCTCGAAAGCTTAAAGAGAACGCATTAGAAAAACTGCGCAAAAGTAAAGAGATCGATGAGCAAGAAGAAAGCTAAACGCAGCGGGTTCCAAAGCAACGCAGATGTAAACGGCTGCGTCAGCTGTGGTAGGATCCATGATGTAAAGCTGGGGGGCTGGGTTATCCTGGCCTCTGGCGAGCTGATCTGCGATCCTGTTGACAGGCACGACTGCTGGGAGAAGGTACATGACAAAAGACGAAACGATAATAATGTTAGACGACCGGCTGACCAGGGCAAGGTTAGCACTGCGCGCCGTGGTTTATTCTGACACCCTGGACAGGGCGCAAGAAGAGGCTTTTCAGGGGCTGAAAAATAGTGAGTTGACAGATGAGAAAAAGGCTGTACGCTAACGCGAGCCCCCCGGGGCGAGATCTAGCTAATAAAGAGCACCTTAAGGAGCACCTTAAGGAGCCGTATAATAACTCTATAGATAACTCTTTAAGAGCTACAAAGAGCATTGCATCAAAGAGCATAGAGCAACAGCAAGTTTTAAAAACTATGTTACGGCGCATGGATCCAGCTTATAAACGTGGCAAAGCTGAAAGCATGGCGGATCCCCTGGCGCACCGGATCAAGAAAGTGATGGGCTTGCTCCGGCAGAAGCTGAGCACGGATAACTTTATCGAGGCAGCGAAACACCTGGACAGCTTGTCGCCGCTCGATCAGATCCAGTTTTGCGAGAACATCGAGAAACTGTACCGCTCAGGCGGGGAAGGGTAGCGCCTGGTATGCGGAGACATGAAAAGCAAAAAGCCCCACTGGGGGGGCTTCTCTGAGGCTCTGAGAGCTATTTATTGGTAGATTAAAACTAGGAACAATCCCATGTATAGCATGAGCACCAGGCAAATAGCTCCGATGATGTCGCCCAGGGTGATTGATTTAAGCACCTGGATAAAGTCTTGCCAGCTGTCCATGTTATTCTACCCGGTCGTGGATTGGCACAGCGCCGTACCAGCGGTGTCCAGACATTTTCCGGCAAGCCTCGCTAAACCGGCTGTCGCTGGTTGCTGCGTAGTTACCGCCGAACATGTGCCATTTGTCGGCAACATCGTCAGGCACAATGCTCAGGGTGATGCCGCCGATGTCACGCGCTACAAGCTTTGCAGCTGGGATCTCATCGGTCGGCTCCCAGGGGCCATCAACGTTAGTTAGGCAAAGCTCTTTGGCGTAGCTGCTTGCTCCGCCGTTGGTGCAGTCGTAATCGCTACGAGCGCTCCGATAAACTGTTACGTGCATTCCCATGTGGTCTCCTTTCTCTTGAACCAGCAATGCGCCCCGAAGGGCGCTAAACAAGATCAAGCCATCATCATTGCGCTAAGATCCATAACCTCTGGCGCATCAGGCTTACGCTGGTAGCCCCAGGGCGCATCATCGTAGCCAGGCATTTTCCGCACCATTTGCATGATGAACTGGTTGATGTGGTATTGACCGATGTAATCATCGTCGTAGTTGGCTTCCCGGAACTCTTTGGCCTCACATGCCTGGTAGGCAAAGCACTGAGCAATCTTGATGAAGTCCACAGGCTTTAGATCGGGATCTGGGTAACAGGCTTCTTTCTGACAGGCTCCGCAATACTCATCAAAGGTTTGATCGCCAAGCATGAAGTTGTCACCAGGATAACGTGCCTCGATGCTGATCCAGTTGGCTTTTGCTAAAGCTTCTGCCATTTTCTGGGGACTGTTAGGCTGGCAGTACAAGCCAACGTTGGCGCGATACATGGCATTGGCAAGAACGCCGATGTGTTCAGGGTTGCATAAGTAAGCACTCATTAGACATCCTCCTCGTCATGGTCTAAGTAAACATTCCAGGCACCGACAACGTTGCCGTTGGCATCCCGCAAGTTGCCGTAGTCAGCGCCCAACCGTAACCGGTCAACTAACTGCTCCTGGAACATATGGGCTAAAGCTTCCAAAGGATTGTCGACCATAGCGGCATTGCCGCCGGCGACCTCCATCCGAAACGCTACGTGGTCAATCATCTCTTTCCTCCTTCCACTGCTAATATGGGGTGTGTGACAGAAACTGTCAAGGGCAGGGCGAAAAAAAAGATCTCCGCCCTGCAAGCGATCTAAACAGATCCAGCGCCGTTGTAGGTGCCGGCAGCTATTTGCTGGCTGCGCCAGTTGCCATCGTCAACGAGTATTTGGTTCAGGTCATAGCAGGGCAAGCCCTGGCCTCGAATGTTCAACTCGTCACGGTACTGGTTAGCCACGACACCGTTCATGTGAGATTTGGTGTGACCGATGGCTCGGCAGCTGGTGGTAAGCGCATTGCGCAAATACTCGTAAAGATCTGGGGTGGGTATTTCAGAAAGGTTTAAGTTGGTCATTACAGACCTCCGTAGTTGGGGCGCCAAAGCGCCCAGGTTAAAGCTCGCAAACCGCTAAGCAGCCAGGGTTCTGCCACTCAGCAAACAAGCCGTGCTTGTCCAAGATCGCGCCGATCTTTTTGTTAACGCCAAAGTCGTCAAGCTGACCGCCGCAAGTGTAGCCATCGCCCATTGCGTAGTAGTCGGCCCAAACGGTCTCGATGTTGTTCTCAGCGCTGATGTAGAACTCATCTCCGCCGTGGTCGATCAAAGGTGCGCCGATCTTTTTAAGCGCGTTGTAAGCATTCCGGTAATTGCGTTTCATGTGTTTTCTCCTTCTGATTAAGCTGCCATCTCAAACAATGGCAAGGGTGCCAATTCCTGGCGATTAACTTTTGCCTGGATCCGGTCGTTGAATTGCTGAACGTGGTTAACGTACTTGTTTTTGCTGTAGCACTGATTGATTGCCAAGTTGCAGCTGTCAGCGCTGTCCCAGCCCCAATTCTGATACTGGCCTAAGCCCCGCATCATGTGAACCCAGGGACGCTCCCGACCGGTTTGCATCTCCAACCAATCGATCCGAGCTAACGCAGTCTTGGCGCGTAAATGCCAGGGGCTGCCCTCTTTGGCCCGAGCGATGTCGAACTCGCCACAGCTGCCCCAGCCAACAAAGTTGAACATCATGCACAACTTGTCTAATTGCTCGAAGCTCTCGTTCATGTGCCATATCGCCATAGCCCGCTCAGGGTAACGCAACTTGTTGCCCCGGATACACTTGGCTATCAACATCAAGTTATCCTCTTCACTGCCGCCGATAACGTCAGGGATAACCGCCACAGCCTGGGGGCAACGCTCCATCGCGTCATTGGCCCAGGCGTAAAAGCCGTCCCACCACTCATCGTTAAGCTCGATGCCTTTCCGCCAGGCAGTGAAAGCGCCGTTGTCCAAGATCAAGATCTGATCGTCGCCAACAAGCTCGATGCACTCGTCAAGCTGCTCGGGGTGCATGTAGCTGACGCAAAAGCTACAGCCACGCAACTGCCGCAACAACCGCTTGGGAGTGATAGGGGTGCCGTGAACTACACGTTTCATTGTGCAGCTCCTTCTTTTATCTCGCTGATGTATTCGTAAGCTGCTTTCTCGATCTTTTTGCAGATCGCATTCTCCCGGCTCAAACTCGCGCCGTCACTAACCCGGAAGATGCCCCAGACAAAGCCGTTACCGTTGTCAAAGATCTGGAACCAGCCACGGTAATGAGTGCCTTTGTTGTTACGCGCTACAAAGGTAAACTTGTCAGCGCTGTCCCAGGCATCACGGCCCCGGTACTCATGTTCTATTACCTCATATTTCATTGATGTTGCTCCATGTTGTTTGCCCACACAGCGTATGCCGCGTCCTGGCGTAACCGATTTTCACTAACAGCGAACTGCAACCGCTGCCGAGGCTGGTAAGCGAACCAGGCGTATCCCGCCAACATCGCCGCTAAAAACACCATTGCCATTTCTTTTCCTTTCTCCGCATCCATGCCTTACTTAGTACGTGTGACAGATACTGTCAAGCCCTATCAGAGATATTTATTGCAGCATGTGATTAAAACCGCTACATTTAGTGCAAGCTACCAGATGTGCTCTATACACTGCTTTCACGTCCCCTGGTGGCTTTGCCTCAAACTGCTCGGCCTCAGGGCCGGGCTTCTTTGCAAAAGGATGCAACGCATGAACAGCCGGACAGTCTCAGTCGAAATCATGGAACAGATCTGCGACCGATTAGCCGGAGGCGAAACGCTCGTAGACATCACCAACGAAAAGAACATGCCAAGCTATCGCAGCGTAACTCGCGCAGTCCAGGCAGACGAGATCATCTGGGAGATGTATCGCAAAGCCAGGATCCTCCAGGCAGAATATTACGCAGACCATCTCAACGCCCTGGCAATGGCAAAGCTGCCAAAGGTCGAAGATCCAAGAATGCTCAACGCAGAAGTGCAACGCCGCCGCCTCGAGATCGAGACACTCAAGTGGACAGCAGCGCGCAATCAGCCATTCGGGATCCGCGACAAGAAGGAGGATCAACCACAAGCGCAGACCTTCACGATCAGCTGGTCAGGTGGCGATACCGCCGTCAGTGGCGATGAAGAGGAGCTGGTGCATTGAGGGGAAAGTGCGTGTCACGATACATCCTGTGTGACCGAGCTACGCGCGCGAGGCCAGATTTGCCCGGTGATATGCGGTCAGCGCATGGCAGATCCGGCGCTCAATCCATGCAATCAGCGCATGGCTGGCTAAGTCGTTGTTTTTGCTCAATAACGTTATCCGATAAGGTCTATTATGTTAAATTTCCGGCACCGCCGACCCCCACCCTCCGAGATTTTGCGCGCGGTCTTGTAGCACGTAATATACCTGGTCAGCAGTATCTGCCCCTCACACAGCCTGAGATCGCCCTATGAACACCAAGAGCCTTGCCCTTATCGCACACATCAACGAGCTGCGTAGGCTCGTCACGGAAGCTCCTAGCGCCTCTGAGCAATATGAGAGCGCTGTATTGTTGATTGACGTGTACGAGCGTATGCTTGCGGACATGGGCTTATTGAACTTTACAGATGAGGATACCCGGCATTGACGCACATAGAGATCCCATATGAGCCGAGAGAGTTGCAGCGCAAGTTGCACGATGAGATGTCGGAGAAGCGCTGGGGCGTGGTTGTGTGTCACCGGCGCTTTGGCAAGACGGTGTGGGCTATTAATCATATCTTGCGTGATGCATTAATGTGCCAAAAGCCTAACCCCCGGTTTGCCTATATGGCGCCCACCTATCGCCAGGCGAAGAATGTAGCGTGGGATTATATAAAACAGTTTGCGGGTGCGATCCCGAATGTGAAGTTCCATGAGACTGAATTGCGGTGTGATCTGCCTACTGGTGCGCGGATCTCGTTGTTGGGTGCTGAGAACCCGGATAGCTTGCGCGGGATTTACTTGGATGGCTGCGTGATGGATGAGGTCGCGGACATGCCGGAGAATGTGTTTCCGGAGGTGTTGAGGCCGGCGCTTTCTGATCGGAAGGGTTGGTGCGTGTTCGTTGGTACGCCGAAGGGGCATGATGCTTTCTTTGAAAAGTATGAGGAAGCTACGTCGAATGATGATTGGTTAGCGGCTGTTTACAAGGCGAGTGAGACCGGGATCCTCGATGATGAGGAACTGGAAGCGGCTAAGGTTATGATGTCGGCGGATCAGTATGCCCAGGAATTTGAGTGCAGCTGGAACGCGAATGTGCCTGGTGCGGTTTATGGAAAAGAGATGGAAGCGGCACAGGCAGAGGGCCGGATTTGCAACGTACCCTACGACCCCTCAGTTCGGGTTGATACCTGGTGGGATCTCGGAGTTGGAGACAGCACCGCGATATTCTTTACCCAATCGGTGGGACGTGCTATACATGTGATAGATTATTACGAAGCGAGGGGCGAGGGCTTGCCGCACTATTGCAAGGTTCTTTCTTCTAAGAATTATTTGTACGGCGAGCATAATGCTCCGCATGACATTGAAGTTCGAGAGCTTGGTAGTGGTAAGAGTAGAAGAGAGGTAGCGTGGGATCTAGGTTTGAATTTCCGGGTTGTTCCCAAGTTACCTGTCGAGGATGGGATCCATGCGGCACAGATGTTGTTGTCGCGGGTTTGGTTCGACAGAGAGAAGTGTAAGCATGGTTTGGAATGTTTGCGACAGTATCACCGGGCGTATAACGAGCGCACTCGCAGCTTTAGGGCATCGCCTGTGCATGATTGGTCGAGCCATGCGGCGGATGCTTTTAGATATTTGGCGGTTGGTTTGCGAGAAACGCGGGGCGGTGGTCGCGTTCCTCAAAAGCAAGCTATCATGGATTACGATCCTTTTGCGGCGTAGGAGATAAGATATGGCGGCAGCACCTATTATACTTGGAGCGGTAGGCGGTGGGGCTTTGGGCTACACAGCTGCGACTGCGTTAACGATGGGGGTTGCGGCTACGGCGGCAACCACGGCTGCGGGTGCGGTTGTCGGCGCGGCTATCGGTGCATCGATGATGTCCGGGCCTAGCGGACAGGCAATGGAAATTGACGACACCGACATCAATGTTGATACGGTCGAGACTGACACAACGACCGTTGATACTACGTCTGACACTGGCGGATCCGATACGACGATCAATGACGTTGTCTCGGTACAAGATGACGTTTACAACCAGGCGGACACAACGGTTCAAGGCGATACGAGTGTAGGCCCGGCGGAAACAGAGGCGATGGATTTCTATGAAAAAGGTCGTAAGTCAACAATCTTAACATCCGCCCAGGGGATTACGGATACTGCGACAGGTTTGCTGTCTGAGACCGGCAGCTCGATCTTGCGACCACGTAGAGGTCTAGGCGGAGGATTGATAGCATGAAGAAACGCAGACCAGTTAATGTTGCCGGCATGATGGGCAAGATGGCGTCACAGCCCAGCCAGGGCAAGCGCGAGGGAACTGTAGATCCATTGGAGCGTCTGGAGCAAAAGCGCGCTGGGCGTATGGAAGGCGGCAAGAAATCCAAGAAGCGCAAAAGTTTAATGTTTAATTATGGGATGTCGTAATGCCAGAAGTATTGCCAATGATTGCACAGCTAGATCGCAGATATAAAACTCTGCAATCTCAGCGTTCACAATGGGAAAGTCACTGGCAAGAGCTTGCGGACTATATGTTGCCACGTAAGGCGGACATCACAAAAAAGCGCACCCAGGGCGATAAACGTACCGAATTGTTATACGATGGTACGGCGGTACATGCCGTTGAATTGTTGGCGTCTAGCTTGCATGGAATGCTTACATCCCCCAGCACCCCTTGGTTCTCTATGCGTTACCGGGATCCTGATCTACAGGGTAACGATGCGGCGAATGAGTGGTTAGAGATCTGCCTCGATCAAATGTACCAGGCGTTTCATAGATCCAACTTTCAGCAAGAGATCCATGAGTTGTATTACGACCTAGTGGTTTTTGGAACAGCTGCGTTCTATATCGAGGGATCTGATGATGGCTTGCGGTTTAGTTCCCGGCACATTGCCGAGATCTGCATTTCTGAAAACCAGGACGGCACAGTTGATACGGTTTATCGTAAGTTTAAGTTAACGGCTCGAGCTATTGCGATGCAGTTCGGTGAGAAGAACTTGCCGCGTGAGGTCGAGAAAGACCTGGAAAAAGAGCCGTACAAAGAGCATGACGTTGTTCATGCAGTGTTTCCCCGGCAAAATTCAACAGGGCGCGCGTCAAAGAACAAGCCTATTGCATCTGTTTACTACACGGCGGACAGCCGGCAGATGTTAAGTGAGAGCGGGTTCGATGAGTTCCCCTTCATGGTCACACGTTTTGTTAAGGATAGTGTCTCGACGTATGGGCGTAGCCCGGCAATGAATGCGCTGCCGGATACAAAGATGCTGAACAAAATGTCAGAAACAACAATAAGAGCGGCACAAAAACAAATAGATCCGCCGCTTATGGTTCCGGATGATGGGTTTATGTTGCCTGTGCGTACTACGCCAGGTGCTTTGAACTTTTATCGCACCGGGACGCGAGACAGGTTAGAGCCGTTGCAGATTGGGGCTAACAACCCTCTCGGGCTAAACATGGAAGAGCAGCGCCGGAACGCGATACGCCAGGCGTTTTTCGTTGACCAGCTGCTAATGTCCAATGGCCCAGCTATGACTGCCACGGAGGTGTTGCAAAGGAATGAGGAGAAAATGCGGCTCCTCGGGCCTGTGTTGGGCCGCTTACAGGCGGAGTTGCTCCAGCCCCTGATCTCCCGATCCTTTGCATTGCTCCTCCGGGCCGGCCTCCTCCCTGCGGCTCCGGAGGAGCTACAGGGCCGAGAGATCGATATTGAGTATGTTTCGCCACTAGCCAAGGCGCAGAAGATGACTGATCTACAGTCTATGTTGCGTGGGTTCGAGGTGTTGATGCAGATGCAGCAAGTGGCGCCTGTTATGGATTACCTGGACGATGATAAGCTAGTGCAGTACCTGGTCGAAACGGCTGGGATCCCGGCGCGTGTTATCCGCAGTACATCTGAGGTAGCGCAGCTGCGGCAGCAAAAAGCTGAGGCGCAAGCGGCACAAGCCCAGGCGCAACAGGAGATGATGCTGGCGGAGCAAGCAAATAAAGCGGCGCCGTTACTGAAAGTCGCGTCTGATGCAAGGGAGCGCGGACAGATATGAAGAAGATAGAAGATCTTAAGCTTAGCTATCGCAGAACGTTCGGGACTGAGGACGGCGGGATAGTATTGCGTGATCTTAAAAAGCGTTTCGGCTATGAGGCCACCACGTTTTCCGGCGATCCTTATGAAAGTGCATTTAATGAAGGACAACGCGCAGCTGTGCTGTTGATCGACCGGATGTTGTCCGAAGGGAAGGAACCACAATGAGCGAAGAGGCAACCCTAGATACAGGATCTCAAGAAGTCGCTGAACCAGTTGCAGCTGAGCCGGTAGCGGCTGAGCCTGTAGTGGAGCAACAACAACCGACATCAGAAGCCACAGGCACCTGGCTTGATATGGTCGATGAGCAATATCGCAGCAATCCACTTATCAATAAGTGGGATGATGTTAATGGATTAGTTAAAACGCACCTGAATGCGCAAAAGATTATTGGCGCAGACAAAGTTGTAAAGCCTGGGCCAAATGCAACAGATGATGAGATCCGCGCAGTTTACCAGGAACTTGGTGCGCCGACAGATCCTGTGAATTACGAACTGGAACGCACCGAGATCTTTGATGATGCGTCTTTTGATACGTTTAGAAACAAGGCGTATGAGATCGGTTTGTCTAATAAGCAAGCCCAGGCGGTTGCAAGCTTGTATGAAGAGCAAGTTAACAACGGCCTACAAGCTCTCGAGCAACGCGCAGAAGAGGCGCGGTTCCAGGGCGAGCAAGAGTTGCGCCAAGAGTTTGGGCAACATTTCGAAACACGTTTGAAGATGGCAAGATCTGCGGCGGAAACTGTTATGCCAAACCCGCAAATCTTTAACGAGGTTCGGCTCGAGGACGGCAGATTGATGGGGGATCACCCTGAGATCGTTAGAGCGTTTGCTAAAGTTGCCGAGATGCTAGGCGAGGATAGCCTGGTCGGAGAGCCTACAGAGTTTGTGATGAGCGCCCAGGAAGCTCGGCAGCGCATTGCAGAACATATGCGGCCTAATACGCCGTACACTATTGCTGGACACCCTGAGCATGACGCGGCAGTTGCCGAGGTCTTGCGCTTGCGTGGCTATGCGACAGGTGGATAACCGAGAGGCCCACCGCGTAAACTTGTGCGTCAAGTGGATTAGCGGCCCTAAGCCGTAGCATTGGCCCTGAAAAGGATAACCAAGCGCAGCAATTAAAACTGTAACAAGCTAGGAGATTAGGCAAATGTCTACTCAAATCACTACAGCTTTTGTCCAACAGTTTTCTGCAAATATCCAGATGCTGTCACAGCAAATGGGTTCTCTGCTGCGTAACGCGGTGGATGTAGAAAGTGTTAATGGCGAAAAAGCTTTCTTTGACCAAGTGGGTTCAGCGGCAGCTGTCCTACGCACATCGCGCCATGCGGATACACCGATTGTGGACACACCACATTCACGCCGTATGGTTACAATGTCTGACTACGAATATGCGGATCTGATCGATGATCAGGACAAAGTTCGTTTGTTGGTAGATCCGACATCAACTTACAGCCGTGCAGCGGCAGCTGCTATGGGTCGCGCAATGGATGATGTAATCATCGCAGCGGCACTAGGCACAGCCAAAACAGGTAAAGATGGCTCATCTGACACAGTATTACCATCAGACCAAAAGATTGCAGTTGCATCATCTGGTTTGACGATTGCTAAGTTGGTTGAGGCGAAGCAGATCTTGGACGAGGGCAACGTTGATCCGTCAATCGCTCGTCACATTGTTTGCTCACCGAAGCAGATCTCAGACCTGTTGAACAACACGACTGTAACATCAAGCGACTACAACACTGTGAAAGCGTTGGCTATGGGTGAAATCAACACATTCGTTGGCTTCAACTTCCATGTAAGCAACCGTCTAACAACCGATGGATCTGGTGATCGCCAGGTTATCGCGTTTGCGGCAGACGGTATCAAGTGTGCAATCGGCAAAGAGCCGTCAGCGCGCATTGATGAACGTGCAGACAAATCATACGCAACGCAAGTTTACTACTGTCAATCAGTAGGTGCGACACGTATGGAAGAAGCCAAAGTCGTTGAAATCGCGTGTAGCGAATAATAAGGAGACTGACAAATGGCTACTGTATATTCAGCACAACGCACAAATTCACGCGCAACACCAGCCGTGATGAACAAAGTTAATGAGCTTGGCGGTCGTATCCGTGTAGCTCATGGCACATACGAGGCATCTGCGCTGGCGTCTGGTGACGTTATCGAGATGTTTGTCTTGCCTGATGGCGCTCGTTTGTTGACAGGCTCTCTTGCGCATGACGCGCTAGGTGCATCAACAACATTGTCTGTAGGTTATGCAGCACACGTAAACGCGGCTGGTACAGCTGTGTCTGCGTCTGCGGCGGCTTACAAAGCGGCAGCTGCGTCAACATCTGCGGCAAAGAACGACATTCTTGCTACTCTAGCTCTAGGCTCAGGCTCAGAGACAGACACAGACGAGAATGGCGTGGCAATCACAGTAACAATGGGCGGTGCAGCTGGCACTGGCACCATTGAGCTGACCATCATGTATGTGGTAGACTAAGCTGAGCGGGGCGGGAAACCGCCCCCTCTTTTATATGGAGATAGCGGATGACAAGTACCGTTGATATTGCAAACTACGCGCTTAACACTTTGGGTGCGTCGAACATCACAACATTGGATGAAAACAGCAAACCAGCGCGCATTGTCAACCAGCGCTATGAAGCGGTGCGCGATAGCGTATTTCGCTCTCATCCTTGGAATTGCCTGATCCGTCGAGCGGAGCTTCCCCAGGAAACAGATAGCCCGGCATATGGTTATGCATACCAGTATGCCCTGCCAACCAATCCATTTTGCTTGCGGGTGTTAGAGTTTAGCAACGGCACATTAACGTTTCCGTTTGATAACATGCGAAGCAATAACGATACCCCGGCATTTATCATCGAGGGTCGTAAGCTTCTTACGGACGAAGGTACAGCCCGGATCAAATTTGTTGCAAGAATTACAGATCCCCAGGAATATGACGCCGGGTTGATCGAGACATTAGCGGCAAGATTAGCCTATGAAATCTCGTATGCAATCACAGGATCTACAACAATGCGGCAGTTAACAGCTGCCGACTACGATAGAAAGCTAAAAGAAGCTACGTTCCAGGATGCGACAGAGGGCGCGCCAGAGCGGATCGAGGCTAATGACTTTATTGAAGCGAGGTTCTAATGGCTCGTTCAGCTCCATCGCTTAGCACGTTTACAGCTGGCGAGATCTCCCCGCGCCTCGAGGGGCGTATTAATCTTGAGAAGTATAGAGCCGGGTTATCGGATCTGACTAACATGGTTGTGCAGCCACACGGCGGAGTTACGCGGCGTCCTGGCACAGAATACCTGGGCGCAGTTAAAGACAGCGCAGATAAAACCAGGCTTATTCCGTTTCAGTTCAAAACGACAGACACTTATATCCTGGAGTTTGGCGATCAGTATATGCGGGTTTTTCGCAATGGGCTGCAAGTTCTCGAAGGATCTGCGCAAACAATTACTGGTGCAACCCAGGCAGATCCTGGCGTTATTACAGTATCAGGACACGGTTACAGTAACGGTGATGAGATTTACCTGGATAGCGTAGGCGGTATGACTGAGCTAAATGGGCGCAACTATCTCATTGCAAACGTCACAACGAACACGTTTACGCTGCAAGACCTCTTTGGCAACGACATCGATACAACAGGGTTTACTGCGTACACCTCTGGTGGATCTGTTGATAAGCTCTATGAGGAAGCTACGCCTTATGCGCTTGCTGATGTGTTCGATCTGCGCTTTGCGCAATCAGCGGATGTTATGTATTTTGCTCATCCGAGCTACGCGGTTCGCACTTTATCCAGGACAAATCACAATAATTGGACATTTGCGACAGCCACAATCAATGAGAATGACACGCCTGTGTTGACAAGTTCTGACAACTACCCGAGCGTAGTTACGTTTTTCGAGCAGCGTCTAGTTTTTGCGGCGACAAACAACAATCCGCAAACGCTGTGGTTTTCTAAAAGCGCTGATTATTTGAACTTTCATACAGGTACAGCGGCTGATGATGCGTTAATTTACACGATTGCATCTAACCAGGTTAACAGCATCCGTTACTTATCTGCCACTCGCGTTCTTACGATAGGCACCTCGGGCGGTGAATACGTGCTTACAACAACGAATGACGGCCCGATTACGCCATCAACGACACAGATCCGCAAATATTCTAATTATGGATCTGCGAATACTGAG
>Ga0213867_1000384_pt1 | contig 20163 bp, 21 predicted proteins | sample PICome_12_FD_160120 | JGI IMG/M metagenome (GOLD analysis project Ga0213867, IMG submission 160120) | Coastal seawater microbial communities near Pivers Island, North Carolina, United States - PICO540 | ecosystem: Environmental > Aquatic > Marine > Coastal | place: USA: North Carolina... | reverse complement strand
TTTAGATTATATTTACAATAATCCTAATATAAGTTTAGAATTAAGTATAACTACTAACTTGTGTCCTCCTACACATACTTTATTTGATAAATTTTTAGGAAAAATTAAAAAATTAGAAGAAATTCAAATTTGGGAAGATAAAAATAAATTCAATCCTGGTTCAGGTAATTACTGGTATGTTAATCCTTCTCTTAAGAATTTTTCATTATTTGTAAGTTTAGATAGTGTAGGAAAGCAAGCGGAATATATTAGAGATGGTTTAAATTTTTCTGTATTAGAAAAAAATGTAAACAGTTATTTAGAACAAACATTCAATTCCACTTTAACTTTTATTAATACATTTAATGCATTAAGTTTGCCTAAATTTACAGAATTTTTAAAATTTGTTTTAGACTTGCGAAAAAAGTATAATAAAGATGCACAAGGAATCAAAAAAATTCCGATCCACGATCCTTATTATAAACATCCAGATTATGAAGTCCATCCTAAACAAAGAATTTGGTTTGATATTCCACTTTTACGCAACCCAGAATGGATGAATATTTTGGTACTACCAAATGATTTTGACAAATATTTTATTGATGCTATTGAGTTTATGGAAGAAAACTCAGATACATCTAATTTTGAAGGATTTTATGATTTTGAAATTAATAAATGTAGAAGAAATTTAGAATATTTTCAAAAATCAAATTCTAATAAATCAGTTAATCGGAAAAATTTTGTTAAATTTTTTAAACAATATGACCAAAAAAGGAACACAGACTTCCTACAAACTTTTCCTGAATTAAAAAACTTTTGGTATAACAATGTATGATATTTTTTACGTTGGAGAAAAAATTGAAAGTAATTTTCAAAATTTGAAAAATAGATTTATTAATTTAAAACAGGTTGATAATGTTTTTTCTGCTGCAAAAAAAGCAAAAACAAAATTTTATTGGATTGTATGGAATGATATTGTAATTGAAGAAACTTTTGATTTTACGTATAAACCCGATGAATGGAGTCAAGATGTATCTCATGTGTTTAAAAATGGTTTAAATTATGATGGAATATGGTTATTACCAAAAAATAAAAAAATTTCTGAGAAAGAAATAGAATATAGATTTTTAGTAAGTAGAAAAGAAGTAGATATCTTAGCCAGTTATAATCAAAAATATGATTACTTTGAAGTTGATAGTTATGAGGATTACTTACATGCGTTAAATAACACAAAAACAACCATGTTTTGGGCGTCTAGTTCTAATATTTCTGTGAATCAAGATTTAATACATAATTTTCATAAAACTACTACTAAAGAAATAGTAAAATCAGAAAATCATGTTTTTAAACACATTGTTGATGACAAAGAATTTTATAATGGACTTTTTTTATTAAGTAAGAGAAAAGTCTTAACAAAAAATGAAATCGAATATAGACATTTGGTATCTCGTATAGAATGGAATGTTGTAGGAAGTGGACCAACAGATTATGATACATTTGAAATAGATTCATATGAACAATACCTACAAGCTTGTAAAAACGCAAAAACAGAATTATTCTATGCTACAAGTAAGCAGATAATTCAAAATAAAAAATTAAATTTATATTTTACACATGATGATGTATATAATAGAAAAGAAAATCATGTATTTCTTAATGTTTGCAACGATGAACAGAAGGAAAATGGAGTTTTTTTACTTTCTAAACATAAAATATTAACAAAGAAGGAAATCGAATATAGACATATTGTTTATAAAAAATCATGGAATATTATTGCTAGTAAACATAAACCATATGATGTTGTTTTTATTAGTTACAATGAATCCAATGCAGATGAACATTATGAGAAATTGATCGAAAAGGCACCTCACGCAACTCGTGTTCATGGTGTAAAAGGTATTCATCAAGCACATATACAGGCAGCAAAACAATCACAATCTGAAATGGTTTGGATTGTTGACGCTGATGCTATATTAATGGATGATTTTAATTTTGATTTATATATAGAAAAGTGGGATAGAGAAACAGTGCATGTTTGGCGGTCAAAAAATCCTATTAATGATTTAGTGTACGGATATGGTGGAATAAAGTTGTTTCCTAGGCAATTAACAATTGACATGGATACATCTAAACCTGATATGACAACTAGTATAACAAATAAGTTTAAAGCAATGCCGAACATTTCTAATATTACAGCTTTTAATACAGATCCATTTAATACTTGGAAATCAGCTTTTAGAGAATGTTGTAAGTTAGCATCTAAAGTTATAAATAGACAAAAATCAAAAGAAACAGAAGAACGATTAGACATATGGTGTACAGTAGGAGCTGATAAAGAATTTGGCGAATACGCTATAGAAGGAGCTTTAGCAGGAAGAGAGTACGGTTATAAAAATAAAGATGATGTAGAAGCATTAAAGAAAATAAATAATTTTGAGTGGTTAAAAGAACAATATGAAAAACATACAATGGCAAGATGATAGAGATATTTATGGTAGAATGATATTACTTACAAATTCATATCTTTTTACTGGTCTACGAAATGCAGTTGATAATTATGATGCAGATTTTACTGATGCTCTGACCTGGGGGCAATTAAAAAGTAAAAGATGGTTATTGCGAGAACTACATAATTGTAATATAAAAGAATTAGGAACTGTATTTTTATGTGCTGGTTGGTATGCTATTTTGGCTAGTATGCTATTTGAAGATGATTTTGATATAAACAGGATATTATCATTTGATATTGATGTAGATTGTGTACCTATTGCAGAAACTATAAATAAAAAATATGTATCAAAAGATTGGAAGTTTAAAGCATTGCATCATGACATACATGATATAACATATAAAGATTTTTCTTGGACATTTTGGAGTGTCAAGAATAATAGAATGAGTTACCCAATAACTGATTCTGCGAATACAATTATAAACACAAGTTGTGAACATATAGACAATTTTAGATTATGGTATGATTATTTGCCAGCTGGGTCATTGTTAATTTTGCAAACAAATAATTATTTTGATATAGAAGATCATATTAATTGTTCTAAATCCTTAGTTGATTTTGGTAATTCAACCCCAATGTCTAAGGTATTGTTTGAAGGAGAACTTCCTTTAGAAAAATATAATAGGTATATGCGAATTGGATATAAGTAAATTGACTTTAAGAGAACTACAAAAGGAGTCAGCTAGGGCATTATCAACAATGCAAGCGACAAATGATAATATCTATAAATTTAATAAGCAAGCTCATCATAATTCTCAAAATTGGTATCGTACTGTAATTGAATGGTATGTTGAGATATATAAAGGACTACCAAGTCAAACAGGTCCTGGTAAAGACATAATAATGGTGTATGATGGAGTATGAATACGCAAGAAATAATCTAAATAAAACGAATTATCAAGTATTACCAGAAAATAAATTTAAAATTTTATCACAATGGGATTACAATGAACTTATGCAGATATATTCAAAATATTGTGCATATAAAAAGTTTACAAGTGTTTTGCCTTTGTGGGTTGAAGACTTTGCATCTGAAAATACAAAAGTCTTTGGGTATTACGAAAATAATAAATTAATTGCTTGGAGTTTAATGCTCGAATATCCAAGTTCAAAATGTGTAACTGCTGATCAATTTGCATGGGATTATGAAAGACCTAGTCTTGGGTTAGGTATATTATCATTGAAAAGCGAATGTGCATATTATAAACATAAAGGATATAAATATATGTACGTTCATGGTGCTGATGAATATAAAAAAAAGTTTGATGGTTTAGAAATATTAGGACCTTACAATGCGTAGATTACATGTTTTTGGCTGTAGTCATACATATGGCCACGGAATAACACCGGAAGATTGCGTTCCACGTAAAAAAAATCAACCAACAAAAATTCCAAGCAAGCATTCTTGGGCGGCTAACTTAGCGAAATCTATTAATTTTGAGTTAATTAATCATGCATGTCCAGGCAGTAGTAATCATGGAATACTAAACCAAGTCAAAAAAGCTATTGATCCAACCTTTCCGTATAAAGATTTTTTAGATAAATACAGAAAACCTACGCCGCAGCTTGCAGCAAAGTCCGGTGATATTGCAGCAATTTTATTTACTTACTATAACAGATCAGTAATTTATAATCCGAACGGAAATTGCGACCAAATTCTGCCTCCACACCCAGAATGGGGTAGACGTCACACAAAAATAACAAGAGATTTTTATAGGTTATATAATATATATCATATAGAACAAATGAGTTTATATGATATAGAGCACACATATCTATATCTTGAAAACATTGGTATTCCGTTTATAGCAATGTTTGTAAGACCTATATCAAACATACATAAACCATCTGTAATAAAACAAATAGGGTTAGATGCAGCTGATCCTATAGAGGAATTTGTACGCAAAAAATTTAGTAGAGACCAGCTCTTTGGCGCAGATAACGACCATTGGTCTACAATTGTACATATAGAAATTGGTAAGATAGCCGAACAAAAAATTCAATCCTTAATTACATCGTTGTAATACGAAAGATCCCAGTTTTTGTAATATCCTCTTTTTTTTAATATCTGTCTTGCTTTTTTAATTTTTTCTAATGGTTGTAAAAGGATTAAGGCCCATTTACCTTGATTCAATATATAGTTGTCAACCATTTCAATTTCTAAAGGATGATCTTCTAATGCAAGGAAGTTTCTTTCAAATAAAAATGATTCATTGCATTTTTTTGTAATGTTGCTTAACTCCTCTGATGAAATATTTATAGGCTCAGTTCCGAGAATAACAACCTCTTTTTTCTTAGGCCAATTATATGCATAATATTCTAATTCTGCACGAAAATAATCTTTCATTGCAATATTAAATGTGCCAGCTTGTAAATGTTGTGTGAGAACTTTTCCTTCTAGCCATGCTTGTTTAGCAAATGGACAAGCAGGTAAATTATTAAATTCTTGTAAATTAGTACTTAACCTGTTGATAATCCATTCACTAATATCAGATTCCATAGTCAATTTGACTACCTTTCCTTTTAATATCAAGTGTAAGGCAATGCCATCCGCCGTCCCAAAAGAATCTATGTCTTAAAGGACATACAATAGGTTCAATATTTTTTTCTTTTAGACTGTTTAAAAGATGCGGAGTATCTGTGTTTACAACTACATGTCTATCATCTATTACCAAACAGTTCACATCAAAGATTGTTTCTTCTACCATACCTGTCCAATTAGGTATAAAGCTTTCGACAAAGTGTGTAAACTCGTCATTATTTTCTTCGCCAGGTACCCACCATTTTCCTTCGTTTTTATATTTTAACATACGCCAGTTACGGACTTTACTCCAGTTAGGATCTTCGAACCAAATTATATCCCAACCTTTGAAAATATCTTTGTATGGTTCTAAATCATGTGTTGCAATAACAAGTCCTGGCTTAATTACACTAAATACTGCATCGTTATGACCACCAATGAAAATTTCTTTATAGGTAAAATTGGGATATTCTATACTTAAAAAGTCATCAACAACTGTGGGTACTTGCCAAGTATCAACGAGGCAAGTTGTTCCTATTCTCGTTAAATTCGGGCTGCAAAAAGATCCTAATTTCTCTTCGGCCCTTGCTTTTTCAATATTCTCTAGTGTAACAGGCAGATTACTACGCAATAATAAATTTTTGATATTTTGATCACTACGAGTAAACATGTATTCTTTTTCTTGGATGCAAATGTCTACATTTTCTTTACCAAACCACTCGTAAAATTTAGGCAACATACTTTTTGTTGCAAAGGTCCAAGGATCTGTAACAAGTATTTTGTTGCCCATTACAATAGCATCGTCTCTTGGTTGTAAAGGAGGATTAGGTATAAGATTACCTTTTATGCCACTATAGTACAGAGAATAATCGTGTCTACTTCTATCTTCTCCAGCATTACGTTTATAACCAAGTTCACCTTTGTCATTTACATACTCCATAATGCTATCTTTGTAGCCTAATTCTTTTGCGCTTGCTTGATAAACTGTAATGCTATGACTTTTCATAGTATGTATAAAGTTATCAATATCTTCCTGTGTTTCGTCAAAGATACGTTTTAAAGCATCTCTTGCTCTTACTTCTTTAACATCGTCAAAAAAGCTACTATCGTATATGCTTCCTACAAGGATTTCTTGTAAAGGTTGAAATTCGTCCCAACTGTTAACTCTATTCATCTGGATAATCTCGATATAAAAAATGTTGTATGGTTTCCATGTCAACCATACTGTTGAAAGAAACGTGGTGTGTTTCTATATTATTATCATTGTTTATGACACGTGTCATAGCATTATCTAAGTCTTGCATGGATTTGAATTCCATATCTATACGAAACTCTGGCAAGTTCATACTTCTAAAACCTAATTTCATTCTTGTGATACGGTAGGATTGTAATGTAGGCAATACGTCTAGAAAATTTTTCATATTGCTTACAAATTGTTTAGGATCACTACCCTCAACAATGTCAGCGTAAATTGTGTATATATTCATAATCTATTATTTGTAAAATATTAGCGATAAGTATTTATACACGTATAAATTCACTATAAATTAACTAGGATAAAACTTGTACAAATATGAAGATATTAAGGCTATACATCTAGAGGTTACTCAAAGATGTAATGCCTCATGTCCAATGTGCGATAGAAATCAAAATGGAGGCGCTCTTAATCCCCATATAAATTTAGACGAGATTACATTATTTGATTGCCAAAAAATATTTGAATCAAAATTTATTAAACAATTAGATACAATGTATATGTGTGGTAATTTAGGAGATCCTATTATAGCTCAAGATACAATAAAAATATTTGAATATTTTAGAAATCACAATGATAAAATGTGGTTGTCTATGAACACAAATGGCGGAGCAAGAGATAGAGAATGGTGGAAAGAACTTGCTAAAGTGCTCAAAAAACCTGCTGCTGTGATTTTTTCAGTAGATGGACTACACGATACTAATCATCTTTATCGGCAAGGGGTAGTATGGGACAACGTTGAGCAGAATATGCGAACATTTATTGAAGCAGGTGGTAGAGCTCGCTGGGATTTTTTAATATTTGAGCATAATCAACATCAAGTAGATGAAGCTCGGGTATTGGCTGAGAGTTGGGGTGTGGAAAAATTTGTAGCTAAAAAAACAGCAAGATTTGTAACTGCTAAAGTAGAAGCAAAAGAAAAACATCAAGCAGTAAATCGCAAAGGCGATAAAACTGTAGAACTTAAAAAACCAAAAGAGGAGTATAGAAATGCAGCCGTAGAAAATATGGACGCTCTTCTCAGTCGCTATGGTGGTATGGACAATTATTACGATTCTGTTCCTATTCACTGTAAGGTGAAAAAAGAAAACAGTTTGTTTATAACAGCTGAAGGATTAGCATTACCATGCTGTTGGACTGCCGGCAGAATGTATAAATGGTGGCACAAGGATCCAACAGTAGAACAAATATGGGACTTTATACCAGATAAGCAGGCGTTAGATGCCCGTAACGGTTTACAAAAAGTATTTGAGACAGGAATATTTGATAACATTGAAGCAAGCTGGAGTAAACCATCTTGTTCTGACGGCAAGCTAAAGGTTTGTGCCACGAAATGTGGTATAGAGTTTGATCCGTTTGGAGAGCAATATAAATGAACGAACATTATAGCATCCCACGAACATTACAAATGGAAATAAGTTCAAATTGCAATCTAAATTGTTTAGGATGTTGTAGAACTGATGGTTTAAGTTTTGATATGAAAGGTGACCCAAGAATACCAAAAAACATCTATTTAACATTAGATACATTCAAACAACTTATACTAAGTCCTGCAAGTAAGGAAGTTGAAGAGGTTCAGTTTTGTGGATCAGTTGATGATCCTTTAGTGCATCCAAATTTCCTAGATATGGTAAAAATACTGGCAGATAAAAAGATAAGAACATTTGTTCATACAAATGCCAGTCTTAGAACGCCTGAATATTTTAAGACTCTTGGTGAAACTATATACGGCAAAGTGCAATTTAGTATAGATGGTTTAGAAAATACTAATCATCTATACCGGAGAGGATCTAATTTTAAAAAAATAATGGAAAATGCAAAAGCTTATATTGCTACAAAAGCAAATGCACAATGGCAGTATATAGAATTTCCTTGGAATGAACAAGACACTGCAAAAGCACGTCAGCTGGCAAATGATATGGGGTTCCGAACATTTAAATATCGTAGGGATAGATCAGGAACGCCTACTCCAGGCCATTACGAAGATCACATTCAATGGTATCTTCAACAGGAAAAATGGACCTGGGAAGAATTTAAAAATTACGTAGAGAAAAATACAAACAATCAATCAATAGAGTGTTTTTCTAGAGAACAAGGAATGTATTTTATAAGTTACGACAGCAAAGTATGGCCTTGTTGCTTTTTACGTAATGCTGATTTTCAAACTGCAAGTAAATATAAGGAACACTATGACCGTTACAATTTAAACTACGGAGAAAATTGGAATAGTCTAAATCACTATACTTTTCAAGAAATAGTTGAGAATAGATTTTATTCTGAAGATTTAGTTGACAGTTGGCAAAGCAAAACACACGGACTTGGTGCTAAAGATAGGCTTATCCGCTGTACCCAAACATGTTCTAAATCTCAAAAGTGTGCTCGTCCTATTGGAAAATTTAAGGTTGAAGAATTCTAAGTAACGGACGTACTCCTACTGGTTTTCCATCTCTAGTTGCTAAATGTATTGCTTTAGTAGGTCGTAAATTAAAATCCTTACAAACTTGTTTATAAGCCTTTTCGTATTTTTTCCAAAAATATTCTGGTCCTAGGTCTTGCATATACTTGATACCCATACTGACAAGGCTTTGACAATTCATGTTGAAATCGTTCATAATTGTTATTGCACCTTTTGGGCGTTGATGTGCAAATCTAAGTGCGATACGATTGCCACCTAATCCGCCTTTGCTTAAACTTATGCAAAAAGTTGTTACAGCAGGATGAGAAAAATCAAAAGTTATATCTCTACAACACGACACCCAAGCACCGTCTATGTGTACAGGAATATTTCTTTCGTGACAGGTATCTAAGATTTCTTTCATTTGTGGATGTACATCACCGCCATAAGGAAATGGCATGGCTATTATGAGTTCTCTTTTAGGATCAAGAGTGTCTACAGTTACATATTCAATATCTGGATTAAGTCGCCAATGATACTTGTAATCATTTTCTAATATTTGAATGCCATTAATTCCGCATCTTTGATATAGGTCGTCTATATATTGTGTGCAACCTACACATATATCTTTGTATTTGTATTCTTTGTATCCTGTAATATTGTTAAGAGTATGATTGTCGAGATATTTGCTAAATTCGTCTTTGAAATTTTCAAATAAGTTTTCGTTGTGTACAGGATTATCTTTGTAGAATCTATCATAGAATTTGTTTATTTCATTATCGTACATAGGTTGCGGACGTTCATATTGTAACCAGTCTTCTGTATATTTTCTATTTATACTGTCTCTCATAAACCTATTTATGCGCTAATAGGGGTGCTAAATATTTTTATGACACCGTGTATTCTTCCCTGGATAAATTTTAGCACTACAACTTTTGGAAGACCGAGAGTTTGTGGTTATAGCGACGATGTAACTGTAAAAAGGATTGGAGCGAAACTCGACGGAAGCAGTGTTTTTGCTGAATGGAACAACGAGTATTTTAAAGAAATTCGTAAAGACTTTCTTAATGGTAACTGGCCTGAAAATTGCAAGCGTTGTAAATATGTTGAAAGTTTAGATGGTGTCAGTAAACGCATAGACGAAAACGGATTTTGGCTTAAGAAGTATCAACATTTATTTGATAAAACTAACAAAGATGGATCTGTTACGTACGAACCCCCGCATATAGATGTTCGTACTGGCACTATTTGTAATCTAAAGTGTATACATTGCGGTACAGGAGCAAGTAGCAAGTGGAAAGAAGATGAATTGCTAATAAACAAATATGAAAATACAAAAGATATTAGTATTAGTAACAAATGGATAGAACAAGATTACAAGTTTTGGAACCATTTACGTAGCACATGGCATGCAACAAAACGCTATAATTTTTTAGGCGGCGAAAGTTTTGCAAATAAAAGACATAATGAATTTTTAAAAGATTTATCAGAAACAGAACATGCTTCTAAGGTTAATCTTGCTTATACAAGTAATGGTACATTAATTAATAAGATTATATTAGATCAGCTTAGTAAGTTTAAAAGAGTTAATCTTAGACTAAGCATTGATGCTTTAGGAAAAGCAGGAGAATATTTTAGATTTCCGATCAAATGGGATGTATTTACAAAACAATTAAAAGTAATAGATTCTTATATTGCAAAAAAACAAATGAATATAGACGATGAAGAAATATTTGATGTAGGTGTACAATGGACATGTAGTAATGTAAGTATGTTTTATTTAATTGATACATATGAAATTATAAGAAATGATTTTCCTAATATAAAATTTTTATTTTGTAATCATGTTGAATGGCCTATACACATGAGTGCTCAAAATTTACCTGTGGAAATAAAGCAAAAAATAAAAAATAGAGTTGATAATTATAAATTTTTGGACAGAGATTTAACAGATTATCCGTTTTATATCAATCATATGATGGATAAAGATTTATGGGACATACACGGAAATACTTTACTGAATTATTTAGATGATTTAGATATTGCTAGGAAAATAAGTTGGAGAGAACATTTCTTTGAAATGGAGTTAGAAAAATATGACAAAAGACAATAAGTCATTTTGTGTTCTACCGTTTATACATTTTGCAGTTAATCCGGCTGGTAAGGCAAAACCATGTTGTAGATTTCAATCTTGGGGCGGTTTCGAAGAAACTAGAGAATGGTGGAAATTAGATCATAACAAGATAGGCACTAAAGCAGTTGTTGAAAGTGAGCAATTTGAATCTTTACGTAAAGCAATGCTTAATGGTGAAATTGTAGAAGGTTGTTGGAAATGTATAAAAGAAGAAAAAGAAGCTGGTTACAGTATGCGTACATTTTTCAATAGTATCTACCAAGATTATAAACCTATTAAAAACGAACTAAAATATATAGAAGTAAGTATCGGTAATTATTGTAATCTAAGTTGTAGAACTTGTAACAGCACCCTGAGTAGCTCTTGGCATGACGATGATGTAAAATTACAACATGCATATGAAGAAATACAACCTAGTGAAAAAATAATTGATATACCTTTCAATTGGAACGTTGAAGATTTTGAACATGTAGAAGAAATTAAGTTTGTAGGTGGAGAGCCAATGTTAAATCCTAATTTTAATAGATTTATAGAAACGTTATTAGAAGGTGGAAGAGAAGATCAGATAAAACTTACAATTTTTACTAATACTAGTTGGTTTCCTAAAGACAAAACTATAGACATGTTAAAACGATTCGCAAAGGTGAATATTTGGATGAGTATTGATGCATACGGAGAAAGGAATGATTACATACGTAACAATAGTAAATGGGAAATTCTCAGTTCGTGTGCAGAAAAATGGTTAGACTTAGAAAAAGAAATAGGTATAATAAACATAGTGCTTACACCTACACTTAACTTTTTAAATGTTCAAACTTTAGACAAGCTAGTCGATTGGTGGATAGATAACAGGATTAAACGTGGTTTAGATTTTCAAGCACGTACTGATGCTAAAAATAGATACAACGGCGGTGATATTGTTTTCAGTAGTGTTTACAAACCAGAAGCATATAGTTTACGGCATGTACCAAATAAAAAGGAACTTATAAAAAAATATAAACAAATAATGAAAAAGTATGGTTCTAATACAATTAAAGAGCAATATGTAATTGAAAGAATATACAACAAAGTAATTAATATGTTACACAAAGATTTGAATGAGGAAGTAGACTTAAAATATTTCATTGAACACACTAAAGATTTAGATATGTTAAGAAATCAAAACTTTGCTTTAATTTTTCCAGAAGTTTATGAAGTAGTTCAAAAAGAACTTGCAAAAATTAATAAAACTTATGAAACTGAAAAAGGCAGGCTTTAATGAGTTTTTGTCCTCTACCTTGGAATTTTCAAGCTATTCAAAATAATGGTTGTATAAGAATATGTTGTCAAATGAATAGCACTGCAGAAAGAGGTACATTGTTTAAAGAAGATGGAACACCTTACAATGCAAGAATAGATAATCTTAACGAAGTAAGAAACGCCCAATTTATTAAAGACGTAAGAAAGACTATGCTAAATGGCAAATGGCACAAAAGTTGTCAACGCTGCCAGTCAGAAGAAGAAAGTGGCCTTAGTAGTAGGAGACAATATGAACAACGTAATTGGCCCATGCACACAATTGAGTGGGCAGAAAGCATAACAACAAAGGACGGCACACTAGATTTAAATAAATCTCCGTTAGTTTATTATGACTTGCGTTTTGGTAATTTATGTAATCTTGCTTGTAGAATGTGTGGTCCCGAAGATAGTCATACCTGGTACAAGGATCATGTTGCATTAGAAGGCACTAAATTTATAGACACTCATGGAATAGTTAAATTAGAAAAAAATGAAAAAGGACGTTGGACTACTGATCATTATAATTGGCACAAAAGTTATAAGTTTTGGGAACAACTAGAAGCTAATCTAATTAATATTCAACATGTGTATATGGCAGGTGGTGAACCATTAATGATTGAACGTCATTATGAATTTTTGCAAAAATGTATAGATGAAAATGTAGCAAGTAATATTATATTAGAATATAATACCAATCTTACAAATGTTCAACAACGGGTGTTGGATATGTGGGTACATTTTAAAGAAGTTAGAATTGGAGCAAGTGTTGATGGGTATGGAGAAGTTTTGGAGTATCAAAGGTATCCTGCTAAATGGTCGGCTATAGAAGAAAATTTACACAAGATAGATAGATTGCCTAATAATGTTATGGCTTGGATAGCTTGTACAGTTACGACAGCAAACATTTTTCATCTGCCAGATTTTATGTTATGGAAGTTAGAACAAAAATTTAAAAAAATAAATGCTCATAAAGTCAAGCCTATTATTAGTTATCATGTAGCGCATCGTCCTTGGCCTTCTTGCATACGAGTATTGCCAAGTGAAATAAAAAAACAAGTTGTAGATCATTATGAACAGAAAAAAATAGAGTTTAAAAAATATGATGACTATGTTATAAAAGAAGCTAATAAAATATTAAATGGAGTTACAAAATACATGAATGCTAAAGACGAAGATACACATCGTAGTTACTTCATACACTTTACAAGAGATTTAGATAAATTGCGTAATCAAGATATAACAAAAATTGTACCGCAATATAAGGAATTATTTGGTTATTAAGAATTTAAATAATATGGAATTTTATGGAAAACATATCTAATACATTCTGCCTGTTGCCTTGGGTTCATTTAAGCACTCGACCAGACGGATCTATGCGAGTTTGTTGCACAGCAAACGCATCTTCGGTAGGACCTACAAATGATAAAGAACATGGCGGCCAAGTAGGAATATTAAAGACAGACGACGGTAAACCTAACAATTTAAATGTTACAGATTTTCAAACTGCATGGAATTCCAAATACATGAAGAATGTTCGTAAACAAATGTTAAATGGAGAGCAACCTCCTTCTTGTACGAAGTGTTATAAGGAAGAAGCAGCAGGGCATAGATCCAAACGCCAATGGGAAACAGAGTATTGGACACAACGGGTTGACGTAAATAGGATTTTAGCTAATACTGAAGAAGATGGATATTCACCTGCTCATCTCACATACATAGATTTACGATTTGGTACAAAGTGTCAGCTAGGTTGTATTATGTGTTCTCCACATGATTCATCGGGATGGATTAAAGACTGGGGAGCAATATATCCAAAAGTACAGAATGACTCTCTAAAAGAAATAATGCAGTGGGATAATAAAGGCAGCACAAATTACTCATCGTATAATTGGCATAAAGATAATCCAATATTTTGGAAGCAGTTTTATGAGCAAATGCCAACAATGCGTCAAGTATATTTTGCAGGAGGAGAAAGTCTGATTATTGACGAACATTATGAAATATTAGAATACGCGATAAAAAATGGCTTTGCGGAAAATTTAGAAATACGATACAATTCAAACGGTGTTGAATGGCGAGAAGATTTATTTGAATTATGGAGTAATTTTAAGAAAGTTAGATTTCATTATTCTGTAGATTCTTTATTTGAAATGAATGAGTATATACGTTACCCTAGTAAATGGGAAAGAACTGAGGAAGTATTTCATATTTTAGACAATGAAACAACCGATAACGTAGAAGTAACTGTTGCTTGTGCAGTTAATGCACTAAATATTTTTTACATACCAGATTTTATTCGTTGGAAACTTACCCAAAATTTTAAAAAGATTAATATGTGGCCTTTTGGTGCAGGTGGTATAAATCATCATTTTGTTTATTGGCCTGGGCACATCAACGTAAAAGTATTACCAAAATGGTTTAAAAAAGAATGCCGAAAAAAATACCAAGACTTTTATCCTTGGTGGAAAGATAATTATCATTTGGGAATTCCTAGTTGGCATACAGTAAAATATGAAGATTGGGAGAAAGCAAATTATGGCTTAAAAAGATTAGAAGGAATGTTATCTTTTATGGAGTCTGAGGACTGGACCGTAAGATTGCCAGAATTGCAGGAATACTTAGAACTATGCGATAAACAAAGGAATACAAATTTTTATGAAACATTTCCAGAGATGAAAGATATTTTTAAAGATGTCTAAAACATATTGCAGTTTACCCTTCACTCATCTTAATATAAAACAAAAAGGTAAAATAAGTGCCTGTTGGCGTTTTCCAGGTAAGATAGGAGATTACACGGATGATACCTTAGAAAAAACTTGGAATGGCGAACAATTACGGGATGTCAGACGTGCTCTACTTAATGATGAGAGACATTCCGGATGTAGAAGTTGTTGGGATATGGAAGATAGTGGTGTAGTGAGTACTAGGCAACAACAAGAAGAAGATAATTTATACATAACTGAAGAACAAGTAAGAAGTGTAATTGATGAAGATTACAATATGCCCTTAGATAATCTTATTTTTTTAGAAGTAAGATTTGATAATATTTGCAATCTAATGTGCAGACATTGTAGTTCGGATTATAGTAGTAAATGGGATGCTGCAGTGAGAGATAATCCTGCACTAAAAGAAAAAATGTTAGAACATGGAACTTATAGGGAACTAGATGCACCAAAAAATCTAAATATAGAAACCATTGACGAGATTGGACGTATTAGTAATAGCTTAAAAGCTGTGCTAATATCTGGCGGCGAACCTATATATCATGACAAGCATTATGATTTTATAAAAAATATGTTACCCAATGCTAAGAATATAATGTTGAGTTACAATAGTAATCTTACAACACTAACATATAAAGGTAAAAGTGTTATAGATTTATGGAATCAATACAGACGAATATTATTGCGTGTTAGTTTAGATGGTTATCCACCTATATATGAATATGTTCGTACCCACAAAAAAATAGAAGATGTAGAACAAAATATTAGAACTGTAAATTCAGAACTTAAGAATGTAAAACTAAGTGCTACCTGTACAACAAGTGTCTTAAATATTACTCGGCTTACTGAAATATTTGAATATTATAATAGCATCGGCGCCTATATACATACAAGTTTAGTTCAATATCCGCAAGCTCTCAATCCTAGAATTTTGCCACCAGAAATGAAAAAACAATTAACACTTAAATGGAATGAATGGTTAGAAAACATAGAAAATAACATTACAAAAAATTTGCAACCTAACATAAATGTAGAAGTTCAAATAGCAAGTGCAAAGCGATACGGTAATCAGGTTATTCGATATATGAATAGTAAAGATGAATTTAAATACTGGCATAAATTCATAGATTACACTATGGTTTTAGATAAACATCATAATACTAATATACTTGATGTCTATCCAGAATTCAAGTTGTATTGGAGATAAATATTATATGGAAGAATTATTTTATCAAGATCAAATTTTAAAAGCTGTAAACGGATTTCAAAGATGCCAACGCAACTTTGATTTAGAACGCACTGTAGAACCACAACTTGTGGAATGTTTATATAATGTTGCTTTAAGCACACCAACAAAACAAAATCTAGTTAATTTTGATGTAATTGCAGTTACTAACAGACAAATAATAAGACAATGTGCAGTAGCTGCTGTTAGCGAACATACAAATTATTTAAAAGAAGGTTCAAAAATTAGATCCGGAAAACGCTTGCAAAATCCTCAAGTTGATTGTAATTTATTGTTTTTATATGTAATGAAAGATAATCGTCGATCAAAGGCTAAAAAACGCAGAGATCCAGGACCGGCAATTGATCTTCAAGTTTATAAAAGGTTAGTACAATGTGAGATAGGAATATCTGCAGGTGCAGTAGGACTTTCAGCACACCTTTTTGGATTAAAAACAGGTTGTTGTAAATGCTATGACGAACCACAATTACCTGACAGTATATTCACAGATAATGGGTATGATAAATATGATATTTGTCTAATGCTTGGTATAGGTTATCCTAAATTTGAAAAGCATAATTTACATACTGACGGAATAAATGAATCAGATTCTTTTCCTAAGGAATCACAACGCAGAATAATAATTTCTTAATTTTAAAACTATATGACTGAAGATTTGAAGTGGAGTCAATATGACTTTTCAAAAATACCTTTTGACGATATAGTCTCTGTAGGACAACGAACATTATTATATAGAGATATTTTTACTGTAAGTTGGTTATTAGGTAGATACTGTAATTATAGATGCAGTTATTGTTGGCCATACGCTAGATCTAATACAAAAGATCATCGGCCAACAAAACTTTGTTTAATGACAATTGATGAAATTAAAAGGCAAGCAAGAAATAATGGGTTTAATAGTTTTCACTTTAGTTTGTCTGGGGGAGAGCCTACTTTCCATCCTGGATACTTGGACATACTAAAGCATCTTGCAGATGATGTAGAAAATACTAATTATACAAGCATACACATGACATCAAATTGCTCTCGTCCTATTAAGTGGTTTGAGCAATATGTTGAATATGCAAAACCATTTCATAGAGCAAGTATAACTGCAAGTTTACATACTGAACATGTTGCTACTATGAAAGATTTAAGCAACTTTGCAGACAAGTTAGAATTTTGCCAGTCCTACGATGTACAAGTTACAGTGAATATGGTGATGGTGCCTGAATGGTTTGACAGAGATTGGGAGAACGCTCTTTACCTCCATGAGCGCGGTATTAATGTCACACTAAAACCTCAATCTGATCCTACAGCTTCTCGTGTTGTAGATAGTTACACCCAGAACCAACTAAATACCCTATACAATGGTATGCCACAGCGTGCCTACACAGAATCTAAACGTGAGCTGACAGCAAGACCCAAAGCAACCTTTGAAGTTCCTCAAGGAGTACAGGACGACTCGTCTGTGCCAGGACATTTTCAAGTAGAGTTTGAAGATAAAACAGGTAAAAAATGGTACATAGATCAAGCTGAACGATTAAATGCGTTTAACTTTAATAATTTTGAAGGATGGTACTGTAATGCAGGGTATCAAGGAATTATCATACGCGAACCAGATGGTAGTATAAAACGTTCCTATTCTTGTCATGATGCCCCACTTGGCAACATCGAAACAGGTTTTAAGCTATTTAAGACACCTAAACAGTGTATTACAAAAAGTTGTGTATCAAGCGCAGATTCAAAAATACCTAAATGTAGAACTGTGTCTTAATTTTCTCTTTAATCCTACGTTGTATTTTTACACCATCAGTATGATGTTCTCTACGTTGTCTGTTAGGATCTTTATAACCAACCCCCATTATAAGTATTGGTTTATTTTCTAAATCTAACAAGTCTTTCACACCTTGTTCATCATAACAAGCACAACATCCAGTTTGATAGTGCATCATTGCAGCAGTAACATTTAAATATCCTGCCGCTATACCGATAGCCATATCTCTATCTCTTTCAAGAATTCGTTTTGATGAAGTGTCTCTTAGTGCAAATTTTTTCCAATATTCTTCTGACATTGTTGCTTCTTCAAACACAACAAGTAGATTGGCTAATGTTTGAGGATTTGTACATTCTACTCTTTCACCTTGTTCATTTTGATAGCCAAGACCTAAACTTAGATCATGTATTTTTTCTATAATTTTTCTATCTGTGATAAAATGAGCGTTATAAAATGCAAAGTTTTGTTTGCTTGGACAATTAGTTACTGTATGGACAAACAAATCTAAGTCATCTTGCGGAATCTCTTTGCTTAAATCCCAATTTCTTTGTGTGTGTTGGCTTCTAATCACAGCCTTTTTAATTTCTTTGTGCATGGTTTCGAACATAGTATTCTCCTTTGCATTATTTATCCAGTTTGGTTTGCATACTTTAGGTATATGTGTAAATATATTGTAGGAGTGTATCTATGGATCCAAAAAAATTTGATAAAAAAGATAAGTGGACTGGTTCAGATTATTATTCTTGGTGGAAACAAAAACCTGAAACTTTAGAACCGTCTGACGAAGATATAAAATGTGAATTACAATTACAAGCTCTTGGAGATTTTGAGCAATTAGATTTAAAATTTAATGCTGGATTATTTTATGAACAAATTGAGGAGTACAACGATAAGTTTGTTTCATATTTGCCTCGAGAAGGTTTAAGTAATGATAGACAAGGCTTACTGTTATATGGACTTGAAGGCGACAAATCAAACGATAGTTTAAGCAGACCTGAAGCAATGAAACGTGCTGGACGTATGCTTTATGAAACAGATTTCAAATATCCTACAGATGCTTACTATCATCTCACAAGTTTACATCCTATTTTAGATCATTGGGAAGGACTTGGACGTTCAATGATTATTAGAACAAACAGAGGAGGATGGTTCCCTCCACACAGAGATAGTCCTAATCTCACCAGAGCAACGTTTAGGATTGTAACATTTATTGGTAGAGAAACTTCTTCAGATAGTTATGAATGGTGGTTAGGAGATACACGACAAAACATTGTACATAACAGCACATACTATGTTGACACCAGAAAAACTCACAGAACACATAGTTGGCATGATAATAGTTTACATTTAATATTGAATGTTCCAAAGACTTGGGACAATGTAATGAGATTAATGAGTGTACTTAAATATTAATGAAAAGTTTAGCCCAAATAAAAGAATTAGAAAAATATAATAGTGATCCCTTACAAATAGAGGATTTTATTTCTGCAGAAGAAAATATTGAATTTTGTAGATTTTTTGATAGTGCAGAAAAGATTGAAAAAAACACTGGTCCTGTAGTTGCAAAAATTAATACATCTAATTTAATATTTTCAAATATTTTTAACAAATTACAAGAAGTTATAGGTCCTGCAGAACTTATGAGTGCTATTATATTTAAAACACCGTGGGCCCATGTATTACATAATGATGTTGATCTACGTTTTTCTAAACCCTATAAAGCAGTAACTATTCCATTAAAATTATGGGGACTTGTAGAGGATAAAGATATTAAATTGTTAATGTTTGATCAATATTATTATCATGATGGTAAAAAATTTATGGCTGGCGGCACTAATTTTAAAAACTTTTATAGCTATAGACCTTTGTTTGACTATACTAATGTAAGTTACAAAAATGATAAAGGAATAGCAAATGAACTTATAGAAAATTATCTTACACATCTTAAAACAGAATGGTTAGAAGGACTTTCTATCCATAGTTATTTTCCTTGGAAAATAAACAGTGCAATTATTTTTGATTGTGCAAGATTACACTGTAGCAGTGATTTTAATGCTTTGAATGTTGAAAGCAAAATGGCTATGAGTATTTTTACAGCAAGAAAAGAATGAAATTATTATGTGATGGATGGTGTGCTGATTATGATATAAAACTTAAAGGCATGCCCGAAGATGAACTACGTGACGTATTCAAGGATATTTACAAATATCTTGTATTGAATTTTCATGATCAGAATCTTAACGAAAAAGAATTGTTGCGTATTAGTGAAGTAGTAGGCACTGTGCAAAAACAAGATCCTAAAGATGCAAAACGTGCTCACGGAGGCAGTGGAGATGTTTGGGCAGGTGAAGGAATACTTAGAGTTGG
>Ga0213867_1000383_pt1 | contig 20168 bp, 20 predicted proteins | sample PICome_12_FD_160120 | JGI IMG/M metagenome (GOLD analysis project Ga0213867, IMG submission 160120) | Coastal seawater microbial communities near Pivers Island, North Carolina, United States - PICO540 | ecosystem: Environmental > Aquatic > Marine > Coastal | place: USA: North Carolina... | reverse complement strand
GAAGGTTGTTGAACTAACAACTTCGTGGGATGGTATGATAACTCTTCCCTAGTGGTGGAACTGCCCCTGTGGTGGAATAGGTAGACACACAAGACTTAAAATCTTGAGACTGTATGGTCGTGCGAGTTCAAGTCTCGCTGGGGGCACCACTGCGAATCACTTAGTCCGATTCGCTGAAAATCCTTTTCCTCTTTGAAAAAATCCAAAAATCCGACTCGTAACCCTTTGATTTATAAGGGATAATTCTCTTTGTTTTTTTACTTGACTTTGTTCTCATAACATGGTACATTATAAAGACAATAGAGAAAGAGGTTTGTTATGACTAAATTTGATAAAGAAATGTTTACTTGGGATGGTATGTATCTCATGTATAAGGGTGACTTCGATGGCGCCCAGATGATGATGGATGTATGTCCAGATGCCCATCCTTCTTGGGAAGGTAAATTGAAACCAGCATTTGTTGCTCGGTTCAAGTATCGTAAACCCTACAAGACTTGGATGAAGTTTCTATGTAAGTATGCTACTGTTGAAGAGTATATGACTCTTGCAAAAGAAACTAGTCCGCTGGATGCAATGCGTAAACTTGGTTATGAAGGAGCTTAGTATGGATATGGCACAAGCAATTGGTGGTGATACTATTGTCAATGATATTGATATCACTACGTTTGAGGGAACAATCATTGGTGACTTGGTTGTTTATGAAAAGGGTGGTAACCCACTTGATGGATATACACTTTATGGTTTTGATGAAGTTGGTATGTTTGATGATGAGTTTAAGAACCCACAATATTGTATGATGGAGATTGGATAATGGAATATCTAACACAAATTCAAAATGAGTATATTTACTTCACTGATATGTTGAAGTCAATTGAGAAGATTAAAAAGAAAACGCCAGGCAATGGTTTCGCAAAAATGAAATGCAAAGAACGAATTGCCGAACTAGAAAAAATATTTGATGAAATTGATTATGCAGCACAGGTGACTTATGACTAATACAAAAACAATCGTGGATACTCTATGTGACTTTATTGCTTATGTAGATTCATTCTATAATGAAAAAGATGGTGTCTACCCTATCAAGGGTATGACTAACTCAATGGTTATCAAAGGTGTACAAACCTACATCACTCAAATCGGTGAGAGCGAATCACTTGAGTGGGGTGATGGTGATTCGGTTGATAGAGAACGAGTTCGTGACATTATCCTCGCTGACAATGGACTTCAGTGGGGGTAAGTCCTTGATATTGTTGAGGAAAAAAACTTCAAAAAAGATGAAGAAAGTACTTGACTTTGTTATCAAAACAAGTTATACTATACTAGTAATAATGAGAAAGAGAGAGAAAATATGGCTTACATTTCACAAGAAAAGAAAAAAGAACTTGCTCCTGCTATCAAGGCAGTCTTGAAAAAGTATGGTGTCAAGGGTACTATCGGAATCAATCACCACAGTTCTTTGGTTGTTAACATCAAGGAAGGTGTTCTTGATTTCCTTGGTGATGCACAGAAACATAATGACGAGTACGCTGCGATGAGGGGTCAACAGAGTTATCCTGTTGGTGACCATCTTCAAGTCAATACTAGTTATTGTGATGAGTGGGCTAAGGATGAAACAATCGCTAAGTTCTATGAAGAATTGATTGCTGCGATGAAAGGTACTACTTGGTACAACAACACTGATATTATGAGTGACTACTTTGACATTGCGTATTACTTGGATGTTAATGTCGGTAAGTGGGATAAAGGTTATGTCTTGAAGGAGGCTGCGTAATGATGAATGTTCTAGGTGGATTTTTAATTGTCATGGGTTTGTTTGCGGTTGCAGGCAGTGCTGGTGATTGTGATGGAAAGTGTATGGAGTATGCCAATACATGGGAAGAAATGTTGATGGTGTTGACTATTGGGTTTGCACTAATCGGAACAGGTGGATTTATTCTTTGGAAAAAATAACACTTGACTTTGCCAAAATTATTTGTTATAATGAAATAGAAAGTGAGGAAGTAATATGGGAAAAGTAAATGCTTGGATTATGGATATGCAAGAAAGTGTCCATGCCGCTATAGATGCTGAGTGTGATAACATTCAACAGGTGATTGGGTTTGTTAAACAAGACCCAGACGTTGCTCATGTAGATGAGAACTTTGTGAAAGAATACTACAACGAATGTATGGAGAATATGTAATGGGTTTACTAGTGAATGTTTATAAGACAAATGAACGAGATTGTACAAATGGTGGTGTCTCTTCTAGGGATATCAAAGGTCTTTGTCTGACTAACGTGCCTGGCCCGTTTGACCCAAGTGATGATTACCCTGCCGCTGAATTGGTAAAACAAACTTTTGGTTTTGGTTCTTCAGTGAAAGTTATTCCAGAGGAATCAAAAGGTAAACAGACAATGATGGGTGGTAACTATGCCGCAACATCTGACTCAAGGTTCAGTGAGATGATTGAGTTCTTTCTTGGTCACAGTTTCTACGGTGCTGTTCCAATCCACGATAGAGTTGAATAGAACAATGCATCCGTAGCTCAGCAGGATTAGAGCAACGGTCTTCTAAACCGTAGGTCACAGGTTCGAGTCCTGTCGGATGCGCCAATCAAGGGGGAACATTTCGTTCCCCCTTTCTGTATAAATAATCTAATAAAGGATTGTTTTAATATGCAGAATTTTTTAGGCAGAGATGGTTTCATTTGGTTTACAGGTGTCGTTGAAGACAGAGATGACCCAGATAAACTTGGTCGTGTTCGTGTACGTTGCGTTGGTTATCATACAGATGATGTAGAGAAGATACCAACAGCAGACTTGCCATGGTCATGGGTTATGATGCCCACAACAACTAGTGCAATGGGTGGACTAGGTGAAGGTATGCCTTTCATCGTTGAGGGTAGTTGGGTTGTCGGTTTCTTTCGTGACCCAGATAAAATGCAAGAACCTGTTGTTATCGGAACATTGCCTGGCGTTCCATCTGAATCACAAACCGTTGACAAGGGATTTAATGACCCACGCAATGAAGGTGCAACTCAGAGTGAAGAATTATATACATACAAACCAGACTATGGGCCGTATCCAATAAGAACTGAAGACAGTGATGTGTCTAGACTTGCCAAGAATGATGAAAAGAATATTCATCCAGAGATTGAAGAACGTGACGGTGCGGTAACTGAAGAAGTACCTACCGCAAACGAGAAAAAGATTCTAGGTGATGCAGACTTTACTATAGATATTGCATCAACATGGACAGACAAACTAGCAACAAACACTGACTTTACTGCTGTCACATGGAAAGAACCAAAGACTACGGATGATTCTATTCGTGGTGCTGACGCAGAAGGTCGCAATCCAGAAACAAAAGAAGATAGAGTTGCTCCTTACAAGAGAAGGAACACTGAATATCCATACAATCGTACATATGAAACAGAGAGTGGGCATATCATAGAGATTGATGACACACCCTATGCGGAAAGAATATATCAGAAACATAAGAGTGGTACATTCACAGAGATTGATGCAGACGGAAACAAGGTGACCAGAGTGGTTGGACAGAACTATGAGATAGTTGCTGGTAATAACTTCTGCAATATTAAAGGTGATGTCAATCTTACAATCGACTCCAACTGCAAAACATATATCAAAGGTGATTGGGATATTCAAGTTGACGGAAATAAAAATGAAGTTGTCAAAGGTAATGTAACAGAATCATTTGGAACTAATGTTGTTCTGAATACACACTCGACAACACTAACAGGATTCAGAACCAAAACAATTCTTGGTCTTGAAAACGAAAACGTGGTTGGTGCAGTCGCCCACATCTACGGTGGAATTAAAACAGAGACAGTCGCTGGAGATGTTACGGAAACATTTAGTGGTAATCAAACCACAGCGGTTTCTGGTAACGTGGATATTGATGCGTCAAGGATTGACTTGAACTAATGGCTCATCAGTTTGCGATACTCATAGATGGTAAGGTGCAAGTCTTCGATAACTACGATGACATACCAGAAACATTTGAGAACGTAATTAGGTTTGAAGTGGAGATACCACCAGAACCACACACGGATGAACAACATCATGAGATTGAACAGTGGAACGATAAACTACAGGAACTTTTAAAAAGGGAAACGAAATAATGCCAGCAGTAACAAGAATAGGTGATGCAGATGTAGCACACTGTAGTGGTATGACCAGAGCAGTTGGTTCTGGAAATGTCTTTGCAAACGGTATAGGAATTAGTAGACAGGGTGATGTTAATACTGTTCATCTTTTGCCTGGCGCTCCTTGTCCACCACACTCTGCTCCAATCGCATCTGGTTCTGGTACAGTTTTTGTAAATGGTAAGGGTTGTGGTCGTGTTGGTGATGGAATATCTGGTTGCACATCTGTTGCTGCTGGGTCTGGAAATGTTTTTGCTGGTGGATAAACTGACTAAATAATACAAAGAGAGATAAGGGATAAACATGGCAGTACAATCCGCATACAGAGATGCACAATCAACAAATGATTCAAGTCGTAGTGCAAAGGTATATAAAGATTTAAATCTTAATTTTACAAAGCATCCAATAAAACAAACTTTGACTCCATTGACTGATGTTGCTGCTGTAAAGAGAAGTGTACGAAATCTTGTGATGTACAACCATTACGAAAAACCTTTTCATCCAGAAATCGGTTCTGGTGTAAGAGATTTATTGTTTGAAAACATGACACCATTTGTTTCAAACACATTAAGAAAATTAATTGAAGATACAATTACAAACTTTGAACCAAGGGTTAGACTTGCTGAGGTTGCAGTTAATCCAAACTTTGACAACAATCAGTATGAGGTAACAGTAGAATTTTATATAGAGAATTCTCCGTCAGAGCTTGTTGACATGACATTCAACTTAGAGAGAATACGATAATGGCAACCACAGATAAAAGATTAAATGTAACGGACTTAGACTTTGATGATATCAAATCAAATCTAAAAACATTTATGCGTAACCAAAATGAGTTTACGGATTATGACTTTGAAGGTTCTGGTATCAACGCACTGTTAGATGTACTTGCGTATAACACACATTACCTTGCAATGAATGTCAACATGGCTGCAAACGAAATGTTTCTTGATACCGCATCTGTTCGTGCGTCAGTTGTTTCTCATGCAAAGACTTTAGGATACACACCCAACTCTGTTCGTGCTCCATCTGCAACAGTAAATGTTACATTAAATAATTTTCCGTCAACATTAACAACCGCAATCATTCCAAGAGATACAGTATTCACTGCAAGTGTTGATGACGTATCATATCAATTCCGCACATTGTCAGATTATCAAACCACTGTTGCTAACGGTGTCATATCTTTTTCTAATGTTCCTATTCATGAAGGAACAATGGTAAAGAATAGATATGTCGTTGACACAAAAAATGTTGACCAGAAATTTAAACTTACAAATGATAGAGCGGATACAACATCTTTAAGAGTTCAAGTTTTTTCTGATGCGTCTGCGTCAAACTTTTCGACATACACTCTTGCGACAGACATTACTAAAGCAAGTTCAACATCTAATGTTTATTTTTTACAGGAGTGTGATGATGGTCAATTTGAAATTTATTTTGGTGACGGTATTGTTGGTCGTGCATTGTCTGATAACAATGTTGTGGTTATGGAATATCTTGTAACCAATAAGACTGCATCTAATGGTGCAAAGAATTTTTCAACTACCGCCGCAATCTCTGGTGTTACTGATGTTACTACAACAACAGTGTCCGTTGCATCTGGTGGTGCAGAAAAAGAATCCATTCAGTCTATTAAATTGAATGCGCCTCTTGATTATGCAGCCCAAGGTCGTGCGGTTACACCAGAAGATTACAAAACAATTATTCCAAAGGTTTACGCAAATACAAAATCAGTACAGGTATGGGGTGGAGAAGATAACTCAACTCCTGTTTATGGTCGTTCATATATTTCAATCGTTCCAACATCTGGTTCTATTACTGCTTCTGCAAAAGAACAAATAGTAAAAGACTTGAAGAACGAATATACTATCGCATCCGTGACACCTGTTATCGTTGACCCCATTACAACTTCTGTTAGACTTGGGGTTACATTCAAATACAATAAAAAGAATACAACAAAGACTGCTGAGACTTTGGTAAGTAATGTTACTACAACATTACAAAACTATGATACAAATAATCTACAAAAGTTTGATGGTGTCTTTAGGCATTCACAACTTACAGGTTTGATTGATGATACGGATGAATCTATTTTGTCTAACATCACTACAGTAAAACTTGGTCAATCCTTTACGCCAATCTTAAATACAAATACAAAGTATGAATTAGAATTTAACAATGCGGTTTACAATCCACACACTGGACATATGAGTTCAGACGGTGGTGTGGTTTCATCAACAGGATTTAAAATCTCTGGTGACTCAAATGAGATGTTCCTTAACGATGATGGTAATGGTGTGATTAGAATGTTCTATTATACAGACGGAACAACCATTACATATAAAGATGAAACTGCTGGTACGATTGATTACAACACAGGCAAAATTATATTGACTGCATTTAATATTACTTCTGTTTCAAATGTTGATGGTACAACATCATCTAAGATTAGAGTTGTTGTTACACCAAATTCAACTGACGTTGTTGCTGTACGAAATCAAATCTTACAAATTGATTTTGCAAACACAACGGTCACTTCAAGTGAGGATACAATTGCTGGTGGTGGTGCATCTGCTGGTGTTGGTTACACAACAACAACATCATATGAATCTACATCCGCTTCAACTTCTAGTGGGTACTAATAATGTCGTATGATGACAATACGCTAACAAATAAGTTATCACCTTTAATCAGAACCCAACTGCCTGAATTTATTCAGTCAGACCATCCTGTATTTTCTCAGTTCATTAGAACGTACTATCAGTTTCTTGAAAGTGCCGAGGTTACTTTCAGTGAGGTTAATAACTATCTTGTTCAAGAAACAACATCAACTAACTTTGTTATAGATGAAGATGGTGATAATGTTGTCCTTGAAGATTCAGATGCCAAGTTTGTTGTTGGAGAAACAATTACTGGATTGACTTCTGGTGCAACTGCATCTGTTCTTGTTGATGACGTAGATGATAATAAAAGATTATTCATCTCATCTCAAAATCAATTCATCTTGGGTGAGACTGTTAACGGTTCAGTTTCTAATTCATCTGGAACAATCCAAACATATAAAGCAAACCCTGTACAAAATATTCAACAACTTCTTGAGTTGTCAAATGTAGATTCAACTATCTTTAAATTTCTTGATAATTTTAGAGATGCATTCTTGGATGGTATGGTTGACAATCTTGCCGCTGGTGTTGACAAAAGAAAACTTACAAAAAACATTCGTGACCTTTACATTTCAAAGGGTACACGAAAAGGTCATGAATTATTCTTCAGACTTTTATTTAATGATGATGCAGTTATTTCATATCCAAACGAACAGATGCTTAGAGCCTCTGATGGTACTTGGACTACTAAACGTATCATGCGTGTTACCGAAACTGCTGGTAATGCAGAAGAATTAATCGGACAAACAATTACTGGTGTTACTTCTGGTGCAACCGCAATCCCTGTATCAACCATTGGTATTCGTGAAGCGTTTACTGACATCGTTGAAATTGAGATTGACATAGATACGCAAACAGGAACATTTGTTGCTGGTGAAACTATTCAAGGTATTTCAAATGTATCTGACCAAGACGTTTCTCTTACAATACTTTCTGTCATTGCAGACGCAGACGTTTCTGCAACAGATGAAGGACAATACTATACTGTTGGACAACAAGTCAACATTGCATCTGCTGGTTCTCAAACTGCAACTGCAATAATTAATACAGTTGGTTCTGGTGGAGTTACCAGTATTGAGATTGATGATGCTGGTTCTAACTATGCAATCGGTGATGTAATTAACTTTAACAATACTGGAACTGATGGTGTTGGTATTTCTGCTGAAGTTAAAGTTGTCGGTGGTGCAGTATCACCAGAGACAGGTGACGTTGCTGCATATGGAATGTCATTGACTGACCACATCACACTTGAAGACGGAACTCAGTCTTTCATGAATGACACTTATCATGGAACTAAGATAGTTCTTGAAGATGCAACCTTTGGTGATGCTCCTGGCAGTAACGTAAATGAACGTGGTTCTATCACAGATATTCGATTAATCAATGGTGGATTTGGTTATACAAAACTTCCAACCGTTTCAAGTATCAGTACATCTTCTGGTAGTGGTGGTAAAGTTCTACCAGTTTCAAACTCTGGTATTGGTTCTATTAAAGATGTTGAGATAACAAACTTTGGTTTCAACTATTCTTCAGCACCAACCTTTAGTGCATTCAGGCATGCTGTCATAAAAGATATTTCTGGAACATTTTCTATTGGTGATGCATTAACTTCACATACAGGTACGGTTACTGCATTCGATAGTACAAGACAACTACTCTCTATAAACACAACTGCAAATCTATCTAATGGAAATTCTATTGCCACATCTGGTGCAAGTGCAACTATTGTACAGGTTGATGCTGCAACTATTACCCCTGCTGTTGGAACTATTGCAACAACAAGTGGTGAGTTCTTAACTGAACGTGGTAAGGTTTCATCTGACGTTATGAGAATTCAAGACTCCAACTATTACCAAGATTATTCTTATGTGGTTAGAGTTGGTGAATCAATTAATACTTGGAGAAACGCAATAAAGAGAACTGTCCACCCTGCTGGTTGGGCTGTCTTTGGTGAGGTATCAATTGTTACATCTGTGACTGCTGGTGTCAATGCGTTTACTGCTGGTGACCTTAGTGTACCAGAAGGTTCATTCACTCCAGAACTTGCATCACTTCTTACTACTGCATTTACTACTATCTTCGGTAGAAGACTTGGTACAGTGGACGATGGAACTTCAGTTCGTGCAACACCTTCAGTCGGTTCTGATGCAATTCTTTCAAACACTGAACGTGACCTTACTCTTTCAAGAATTAATACAATCCACGTTGGTGTCATTCGTGCAACTGCGAACTTTGGTATAGGGTCAACTCTTGAGAACCTTGCAAAGTATGCCTTTGCAGTTGAACCAATGTTGACAGACTCAGACCTTGCACACTATCCAGACTTTAGAAGACAAGCAAGGAGTGGTAATAACGACAGAGCATACTATAACATTGAACAGTTTGCAAACTTCAGAATTAATCAAGTTTCCACTGCCACAGACTCAGCAGAGACATTTGATAGTTCAACAAATAAGTTTGATTCAAACACAGTTGCATTTGATGGCAATGATATAAGAATACCTCAGGCTGCATTTACAACAAGAATTAACGTACCGCCGCCTGGCGAAATCAATATCTCTGGTGGTGCAAGAGTAAATGCATTTGACAATAACTTTATCAGATTTGATACAACTAGGGAAACATTCGATGAGACAGTGTTCACCACATTAATGAGTGATACTGGTATAACCTTCGATAGTTCATCTACTAAGTTTGATGGTTCTGGTGGAGATGCAGTTCCAAGAGATGTGGGTGGAAACTATAATGTGGACTTCAGTGATACAAATATATCGTTTGACAGTGGTATAAATAAGTTTGATAACTCATTTAATATCCCACTATTAGAAAGATTTAGCTCATCTGGGTTTACCTTTGATAATAGTAACAAAACTTTTGACATGGGGTAAACACCCTTATAAATAATAGAAGAAAGATTCTAACAGGAGAAAAATAAAATGGCATATCAAGCACTTGGTCTTGGTTCTTCCGCTAATGACGGTACTGGTGATGACCTCAGAACTGGTGGAGACAAGATTAATGACAACTTTGTAGAAGTTTATACTCTACTTGGTACAGGCTCTGCACTATCATCTGGTATCAGCGCCAACGCAACAAAGGTTACATTAACCGCACCAGATATCACTGGCGTAGTTGGTGGAACTCAAACTTCAGCAACAATCACCACACTTACTACTGAAGGTATTCAAAACGCAACTGGTGAATTAGAAATTACTGCTGCAAACCAAGTGGTAGAAATTCAAGGTGGTGGTTCAAACTCTGGTGCAATCACTCTTAACTGTGAACAAAACTCTCACGGTCAAAAGATTATGGCACAACCACATAGTGCTGGTGTAACGAATACAATGTTACTTCCTGCTGGTGCAAGTTCTACATTGGTAAGTTTGGTATCTGCTGATACACTTACTAACAAAACTTTGACTGCACCAACTATTGCTACTATTACTAATGGTGGTACGGTTACAATTCCATCTGGTGCAGATACACTTGTTGCAAGAACATCTACGGATACACTTACCAACAAAACTTTGACTTCACCAGATATCAACACCCCAGACATTGACGGTGGTGCTATTGATGCTGCAGTGATTGGTGCAAACACTCCTGCTGCAATTACAGGTACAGCAATTAGTGGAACATCTATGGCTGTTACTGGTACTGCTGGTGCAATGACATTGAACACAGTTACAACAACTCAACGTAATGCACTGTCTGCCGCAAATGGAATGATATTATACAATAGTACTACAAGTAAAATAGAAGCATACGCTGGTGGCGCTTGGGTACAACTACACTAAGGGATAGGGAGTAGTCAATGGCTATTGATACACTAGGAGCAAACGCTCTCGCAAGTAACTCTATAACAACTGCAAAGATTGCTGCTGATGCAGTAACCTCTGCAAAAATTCCTGCTGGTGCAGTTGTTGCTTCTGATGTTGCTGATGGTTCAGTAACAACTGCAAAACTTGCTGATAATGCTGTGACCTCTGCAAAATCAGTAAACCTTGGTCGTAAAAATATTCTCATCAATGGTTCATTTAACCACTGGCAAAGAGGTACTTCATTCTCTAGTAATGTTTATGGTGCTGATAGATGGAAGTTTTATGCTCCAGGCAGTCATGCGTATGCCCAATCTACTGATACACCAGATTCACCAAATAACTTTAAGTACTCTGCATCTTGTACTGGAAGTGGTGATTCAACTGGACTTACTCAGTTTGTAGAATCAATTAATGCATCTCATATACCTTCAAGTGGTTCTACTAAAGTTATTCTATCGTTTTATCTTAAACATACTACTAACTCTGGTACTGCTAAAATTACATCTGTTGTCGGTACTATGAATAGTGCTGATAACAGTGGTGCATCTACAAATAGAAGTACACAAAATCATAATACAACTACTAGTTGGGCAAGATATACTCATGAGATGACAGGCGCTGATTTGACTGCAGCTGTTACGAATGGATTGGTGGTAACTATTAAACATAATGGTTCTGGTAATACTGTATTTTTACTTACTGGTTGTCAGTTAGAAATTAATGAATCAGTCACAGATTTTGAAAGATTAAGTTTTGGGGAAGAACTTGCGCTTTGTCAAAGGTACTATCAGCGTACCCAAGGTTCGGCCAGTGGTTATCAAAATTTGGTCGTATTGGTAAACTACAGCACTGGCACAGACCAAAGGGGTGTTATTCCCTTTACGACTGAAATGCGAGCGGGCCCAGCAATAGGTACAAGTGGAAATCTTATGATACTTGGTGCTGGAGGGAATTTGAGCAGTATCAATGCTGGTGATGGTTTAACAACTCACATGGCAGGTCTTCGTGTTAATACTTCCAGTAATATGAGTACAGGTCAGTCTACTCTTTTAAGAGGCAACAATGATGGCACTGCACACATTAAATTTGATGCAGAGTTATAAGGATATTAAAAAAATGAATATTACATCAGCACAATATGTATCTGACGCATCAACTAAAAATGACAAACATTCTATTACTTTTGTTGTAGACGAGGAAACTTGGCACGTTTCAAACCCCTCTGTCGGCAATCGTTTCTATGATGAAATTATGCGTCAAGTAGAATCTGGTGAACTAACAATTGCAGATGCAGACTAAATAAGATTATAGGAAAAAACAATGGCAGCTATTATTACAGAAAAGTTCAGACAGTCAAGTGCAAAGTCTTTTAAGGACTCATTTGGTACTGACAAATATTATATGTTCGTGGGTAAATCACAACCTTGGACATCAGAGGGTGCGACTTCAGATAGTCTTCCCCCTGCTCCTGTAGATAGTGTTGCACCAGAATCATATTATTGGGATGATATGCTTGCCGCAAAGTTGATTGGTAGTACTAATACAACTTTTGCAATTCCTCGTAGGAATTATGCAACAACTTCTGCATTCGATATGTATAGACATGATGTCTCTGGTGGAACAACAACAGGAAACTACCCAACAAAAACAACAACATCAAGTGGTGCAAATTCAGTTTATGACTCAACGTATTACTTCTTGACTTCAGCAAATCGTGTATACAAAGTATTGTATAACGGTGACCCTGTTCAAACTGGTGCTACAAACATCTCTGGTTCTGAACCAACTTCAGAACAGACTGGGCCATTCTGGCATGATGCAAATTATTATCTAAAGTTTATGTACTCACTGACAACTTCAGAAGTTCAGAACTTTTTAACCACAGACTTTATGCCTGTGACGATTACTGCAAACTCTGCTGCTAACCGTCCAATCAATGTTGTTATGGTAACAAGTGGTGGGTCATCATATCCAAACGGTACATTTTATACTAAGGTTCGTGGTGATGGTACGACAACTGCAATCATTAAGTTGGTTGTATCTGGTGGCACAATTCAAGAGTTTGGTGATGGTGCAACTAAGACAAGTATGCAGAATGCTGGTGTAGCATATTCCTTCGCAGTCGTTGACCTTGCTGGAACAAACATTTTCACAGACACTGCAGCGACTACTGCAATTTCTGGTTCAACATTAACATCGTGGAACAATGCAACTGCTGGTGCAATCACTCCAATCATTGAACCAACAGGTGGTCACGGTACAGATGACGTTTCAGAACTTGGTGGTCACTATGTAATGGTTCAAGGAAAGTTTGAACCTTCAGATGCAGACGCAACACAAGTAAACGATTTTAGAAGAGTTGGTATTTTGAAAAATCCAAACGCTGGTGGTTCTGCGGCATCTGCTGCAACTGCAAGAACAACAAATGCATTGATTCTCAGTGGTACAATTGGAACAGTTTATCAAGCAGATGAACTTATTACACAAGCAACAACTGGGGCCCAAGGTCGAGTAATTGAATTCGATTCAACTAATAAAATTCTGTACTATGCTCAAGAAAAATATGCATCTTATGGACTTGATACAAATAAAAACCTTACTCCATTCTCTACGAATGCTGCGGTTACTGGTGGTTCATCAAGTGCAAGTTATAGTGTAGATACTAGTATTTCTGCAACAGTAAGTGGTGTTGTGTTCGCTGGTGGTTACGCATCACCAGAACTTGATAGAGATAGTGGTGAAGTAATCTATGTAGAAAACAGAAGAGCAATATCAAGAGCATCAGACCAAACAGAAGACATTAAAGTAGTAGTGGAATATTAAGATATGCAAAAAACCGATTTGAATGTGTCACCGTATTACGATGACTTTGACAGCACAGACGACTTTCATCGTGTTCTCTTTCGTCCAGGCTTTGCCGTTCAAGCAAGAGAGTTAACTCAACTTCAGTCCATACTGCAAAACCAAATTGAAAAGTTTGGTACACATATGTTCAAAGAAGGTGCAATGGTAATACCAGGCCAATCTGGTTTTACTAATGAATACTATGCAGTAAAACTTCAGTCAACATTTAATTCAAATCCTGTATCTGGTTATGCCGCAAACTATGTGGGTACAACAATCACTGGTGCAACATCTGGTGTTAAAGCAACAGTTGTAGGTTTTGACCTTGCAACAACTACTGACCCTCTTACACTTTATGTAAAGTATACTGCAACTGGTTCAGATAATGTTTCAACAACATTTTCTAATAATGAAAACATTCAATCAAATGGTGTCGTTGGTGGTATCGTTGCAAACTCATCTTCTGCAACACTTCAAGCATCTTCTGCAACTGCAACAGGTTCTTCTGCGAATATAGAAGAAGGTGTGTACTTTGTTCGTGGTCAGTTTATTCGTGTTGCATCACAAAGAATTGTTCTTGACAAATACACAAATACTCCATCATATAGAATTGGTCTTACCATTTCAGAAACCCTACAAACCCCAGAAGTAGATACATCTCTTTTAGATAATGCACAGGGTTCTTCAAACGTAAACGCAAAGGGTGCCCACAGATTAAAGGTAACTCTTACACTTTCAAAACTTCCAATTGGTTCTGCTGAAGATGAAGATTTTATTGAAGTCCTTCGTGTAAAGAATGGTGTTATTGAAGAAGTTACTAGAAACACAGAATACTCTGTAGTTGGTGATACACTTGCAAGAAGAACATTCGATGAATCTGGTGATTACTCTGTACGTCCATTTGGTGTGGATATTCGTGAGTCACTTGATGACGGATTAAACGAGGGTGTGTATGCCGCTGGTGTAAATACAGACCAAGGTGTAACTACATCTGAAGGATTAATGTCTGTTCAGATATCGCCCGGCAAGGCATATGTTCGTGGATATGAAATCGAAACTGCATCTCCTACATTTCTTGATATTTCTAAACCAAGAACTTCTGAAGAATTTAAAGGTTCAATTACTCCTGCTGAAGTTGGTAACTTTACAAAGGTTACTAAGGTTTATGGTACACCAGACCTTTCACCATTTATTACTGGTGAGGTAACTGACCCATACAAAAAGATTTCATTAAGGGATACTGCAACTGCAACAAGAGGACAGGCTGCTGGTAGTGAGATTGGTGTCGCAAGAGCAAGAGCATTTGAACATCGTTCTGGTACGGATGCAACTAGTGATGCATTAGTTTCTAGTGGCTCTGGTACTGGTCTAACATCTCAGTTTAACCTTTACCTTTTTGATATTCGTATGATTACCAAACTTACAATGTCTGGTACTCCATCTGCTGGTACTACAGTGGGTGCAAAAGTTACTGGTGTAACATCTGGTGCAAGTGGATTTATCCATTATGCAAACAGCAATGAAATTGAATTAATTAATGTTGTCGGTTCTTTTAACACAGGTGAAAAAATTTCCACAACATCATCTGCTGAGACTGATGAAATTCTTGAGAATAGTTCAAATGCAGACTTGACAATCAATACAATTATTATTAATACTTTTGATAAAGTTAAACAGGTATTCATGGATGACCCAGATAGTGGTCAAGACTTTTCTGCTGATACTGTTCTTGGAACATCATTTTCATTAAGTGGTACGGTTTCAACTGCTGGTTCTGGTACAACCGTATCTGGTTTTGGAACTAAGTTTGTAACAGAACTTCGTGTTGGTGATGTTATCAATATTGCTGGTGTCGGTGATAGAATTGTAAACACAATTACTGATGATGATACTCTTGCAGTTACCGTTGCGCCTGGCGTTGCACAAACAACTGTGCCCGCAACTAGAAAACGTGTAAATCTTCAAGACCAAAACAAAAATCTTCTTCTTAGAAAATTAAGAAAGAATAATATTAAGACACTGAAGACTGATAGTAATAGTAATACTTCTGTTACCTCAGTAACTTTTCGTAGACAGTTTGTGGTTAACTCTACAAACAGTGGACAGTTAATCGTAACTGCCGATTCAAACGAAACTTTTAGTGCAAAATCAAATACAGATTTCGTAGTATCGGTTCTTGCGAACAGTGGTTCTGGTGCAGCTGCTGGTGACCTTATCAATTTGAATTCAACCAATACAACATTCAATGCATCTGGTAACAGTCTTACTATTACAAACACAAATGCATTTCCTGCTGCAAATATTAAATGTAAACTAATCACAACCGTCACAAGAACTGCAAGTGCTGAAACTCCAAAGACATCACAACTTGCATCTGTATGTCTTGTAGATAACGATGGTGTTGCTGGTGCAGCTGCATACGGTACATCTGCACATCATAAAGATATTTCACTTGGTGTTGCAGACGCATACAAACTTTGGGCAGTCTTTGACTCAGAGAGTGCAAGTGCAGACCCAACGCTTCCACAGTTTACGGTCACTGGTCAATCTGGTGTATTTACTAAGGGAGAATTTATTGTTGGTGCAACATCTGGTGCAAGAGCTCTTGCAATTCCAGGCAGTAGTGTACTGTGTTATGTCACATTAAACAATAGAGAATTTCAGTCTGGTGAAAAAGTAACTGGACAAACTTCAAGTGCATTTGCAACGATTGATGTATTAACAGATGGTTCTAAAAACATTACAGAACGATATGTTCTTGATACTGGACAAAGAGATAACTTTTATGACATTGCAAGGGTTGTAAGAAAAGGTAACGCTGTTACACCTACAGGAAGACTTCTTGTAGTTTACAATTACTTTGAACATGGTGCTGGTGATTTCTTTACCATTGACTCCTATGGAATTGATTATAAAGAAGTACCAACATATACTGCAACAAGAGTTGACCCAGAGGTTCGTGAACCTTCTGGTGAGTTTGACCTAAGAAATACAATAGACTTTAGACCAAGAGTTGCCGATGCAACTATGTCCTCTGCAACAAGTGGTCAAGGTATCGCAACCAAGAAGGTAACATCTATGTCCTTCGATTTTGGTTCACGTTCCTTTACAGGTACAGGTGGTCATAATGTTCTCGTACCAAAAGATAATTCAAATATTGGATATGATTTTGAATTCTACCTCGGCCGTGTTGATACTTTATTCTTAACTTCAGAGGGTGATTTTAAAGTTGCTTCTGGTACTCCTGCTGAAGACCCAGATGCTCCTAAACCAATTGAGAACTCAATGAAACTTGCGGAGATGACATTCCCTGCTTATATGTTAGATATTGATGATGCAAAACTTACTAAAGAAGATAATCGTAGATACACAATGCGTGACATTGGTAAGTTGGAACAACGTATCGAAAACGTAGAATATTATACTGCATTGAATCTCTTAGAACAAGAGGCACAGTCTTTAGAAATACTTGATGGAAATGGATTGAATAGATTTAAATCTGGTTTCCTTGTAGACAATTTCAAAGGTCACTCTACTGGTGACGTTCAACATCCAGACTATAGAAACTCTATGGATATGGAACTTGGTGAACTTCGCCCACAATACAAGATGAAGGGTATAAGTCTTTCAGAAGAAAATGCAACTGATGTTCAAAGAACAAATGACAACTATCAAAAAACAGGTGATATGATTACTCTTCCTTATACTCATATAGTTGCTGCACAGAACTCATATGCAAGTAGAGTTGAAAATCTTAACCCTGTTCTTAATTTTACTTGGACAGGTATATGTAAATTATCACCATCTGGTGATGAATGGTTTGAAACCGAAAGAGCGCCTGCACTGATTATCAATCGTGAAGGTAACTTCGATACTGTCTTTGCACAAAATAGAAATTCAATCGGTACAGTCTGGAATGCATGGCAAACTCAATGGTCTGGTACAACAACTACTACAGGTGGTAGACGTAGAGAACATAGGTTTATTAATCTTGGACAACCAAGAGGTCGTGCGGTTCTTCAAAGAACAACTACAACTACAACTAATAGACAAACAAGACAAGGTATTAACACCAATGTTGTTCCTCGTATTGATAGAGAATCACAAGGTGATAGAATAGTATCAAGAGCTCTCGTTCCTTTCATTCGTGCAAGAAATGTTGCATTTAGTGTTACTGGTATGAAACCTCTTATGAGAGTTTATCCATTCTTCGATAAACAGAATGTTGCTGCATATGTAACACCAACAGGTGGTTCACTTGGGGGTAATCTTGTAACAACCGCTTCTGGTGGTGTGTCTGGTGTGTTTGCAATTCCTAATCCAAACACAAGAGGCAATCCACGTTTTAGAACTGGTCAGAGAGTATTCAGACTTACAACATCTTCAACTAATTCGACAGACCCAGAACCAGAATCATTTGCACAAGCAACTTATTCTGCAACTGGTATCTTGAATACAGTACAAGAAACAATTATTGCAACTAGAAATGCAGATGTTGTTAGAACATCTGTAAGAGATAATAGAACAACAACTGAAACATCTACTAGAGATGCAGTAGTTGGATGGTGGGATCCGCTTGCCCAATCAATTATGCCACAAGCAGAAGGTGGAGAATATATTACAAAGATAGATGTATTCTTCTCACAGAAGGATGAAAACATTCCTGTTACTTGTCAGATTAGAACTATGAATACTGGTTATCCAACTACAAAAGTTCTTCCTTTTGCATCTAAAACTTTAACTCCTGCTGAAGTAAGTGTATCAAGTACTGGTGCAACTCCTACAACATTTGTATTCGATTCACCTGTATATGTGAAAAACGGTGTTGAGGTTGCAATTGTTTTACAAACAGATTCAGACAAATACCTTACTTGGATTTCAAGAATGGGTGAAAAAGATGTCGGTGGTAATCGTATGATTTCAGAACAGCCTTACTTGGGTGTTCTCTTTAAGTCACAGAACAACTCAACTTGGACTGCGTATGACTTTGAAGACTTGAAGTTTACATTGTATCGTGCATCATTCTCAACGAATGTTAATGCAAAACTAACTTTGGTAAACGATGACTTACCTGTTGCTTCACTTGAGAAAGACCCATTACAGTTCTTCTCATCTGGAACTGCATCATTAAATCAAAAGGTAAAGGTTACACATCGTGACCATCATATGTATGACACAGATAGTAATGTAATTATTGCTGGTGCAAAGTCTGGAATTTCAACAACGCTTGCCACTGGTGGTGGTATAAATGCAAGTGCTAATGCCCTTGCTCTTACAAGTGTATCATTGTTTCCATCAAGTGCAACTTCTGGAAGTATTCACTTAAAGATTGGTGATGAAATTATGACAGGTACAATTAGCGGTACTAATGTTACATCATTATCAAGAGGTGCAGATAGTACTACTGCTGCCATTCATGCTCAAGGTGCAACGGTTGAATTATATCAAATCAACAATGTACCATTGACTGAAATTAATAAGACACACACAACAATATCAAATATAGGAATTGACTCTTACGTTATCTCTTTGACAACTGCATCTGATACCGATAGTACAAGTGGTGGAACTTCTGTAACTGCAACTGAAAACGCAATGATGGATGGTATTCAAACACTCATTCCAGTAGTAGAACATCCAGATACAAAGATTGAAGGTACTATTCGTGCAACAACTGGTACATCACCAAGTGGTTCACAATCGTCTTATAGTACTGCTGCACTGACTGCTCAGAATGCAGAGACAATTACTATAGGTGAAAACTTCTTCTTTAATGCTCCAAAACTGGTTGCATCACCTATCAATGAAACAAATGAACTTGCTGGTAGTAAGTCAATGTTCTTAGATTTTACAATGTCAACTACAAAAGAAAACCTATCTCCTGTCATTGACTTGGACAGAAAATCAGTTGTTGCATTTACAAACCGACTAGATAATATTGATAGTTCTTCTGCTGTATTTCCAACAACAGATTATGTTTCTCCAATAGAACCAGATGGTGATAGTAATGAAGCAGTCTATTGTACTAAGAGAGTTACACTAGAAAATCCTGCTACTGCATTGAAAGTACTTCATAGTGCAGTTAGATTCTCTGGTGCTGAAATTCAAGTCATGTACAAGATACTTCGTTCAGATGACGCATCTGATTTTGATGAAATTGGTTGGAGATACTTTAACGAAACTGGTGGGCCAGACATATCAGTAAACGAATCAACAACTGTTGATGACTTTATTGAATATAATTATACACAAGATGGTCTAGAAGAGTTCATCTCCTTTGCAATCAAGATTAGAATGCAAGGTATTAACTCCTCAGAACCACCAAGAATTAAGGACTTGCGAGCAATCGCATTGGCAACATAATGAGTGATTTTTTAAAAGTAGAAGGTCATGAACACCTTGTCAGAGACATGGGGTCGAAAGCAATTGTGAACACAAATGTGTTTGCATATCGTGCCGCAGTCGAAAGGTCAAGAAATGCACAAAAACAAAAAGATGAATTAAGGGATGCGACAAGAGAGATAAATAGTTTAAAGTCAGAAATGCATGAGATTAAAAGTCTTTTGTTGCAAATGGTAGATAACAATGGCAGATAGAAACGCACCAGCATCTTTCACTTTTGAAGAGTGGAGAGTAGAATTTAACGAACTGTCAACTGATGTTGGCGATATCGCTGGTATCACAGGTGC
>Ga0213867_1000378_pt1 | contig 20252 bp, 37 predicted proteins | sample PICome_12_FD_160120 | JGI IMG/M metagenome (GOLD analysis project Ga0213867, IMG submission 160120) | Coastal seawater microbial communities near Pivers Island, North Carolina, United States - PICO540 | ecosystem: Environmental > Aquatic > Marine > Coastal | place: USA: North Carolina... | reverse complement strand
ATGGATCTAGAAAGAAACATGAGTATGCAAGGTGGTAAGAAACAAAAGTTCATGAAAATGATACAGATGAGTGATGGCTTAGAAAAAGCCAAAGCCGCAGTTGATGCAAGAATGAAAAGATAATATCTGCCATGATGGAATTTATCAAGGAAATTCACGAAGCACGAATGACAAGGAGTGATAGTAATCTCCGTGTTTTAACTTACAATGATTGTAAGGAACGTGCATATCTTACACTTCTATGTTTAGAAGTGCTAAGACGTTTTCCTAAATACGCACCACGAGCCGTTGCCTACGCAAAAAGAACAAAGGATCGCAACTATGACTTTTACCGTATACATGCTACTGACCTCTACAATTTTGTCTACTTCCTATTAGGGGATGAAGAAGCATTAGGTAAACTAAAAGATCCAGGTGCGGCTTTGCGTATGCGTAAGATTACACAATTCCCTCAGTTTGCATTCAATAGATATATTGCGAAACTAGAAAGCGGATCAGCACCTGACAGTAATGATCAACAGACTCTAGTTACGATAGAAAATGCTTTGAAGATTGTAAACAGCGACTACAAATCAATTAGACGTAGTGTGTTTAACTTTGACAGATTAATCAAAGCAGATCAAAAAAGACTTGTTACTAGATTATTATATGCAGTAAGAGCAAAACTTAGAGCAAGTGATATCATAAGCGACTTAGAACAGTTAGCAATTGATAAGAATTTAGAAACTTCTACACTAAGAGATCCAGAGCCAACAATAAGTGCACCAGACATTGCACTACAAGGAAGAGACCTAGCTGTCTATAGATTACTTGTAGGCAGTGGCCAATTAGGTCTATTTAAAAAGTTTATGGATCAAGCACAGTCAGGACAAGCAATACCAGCGGCGGCAGTACAAGCCTATATGCCTATCATTAAACTAGTAGATAATATAGTAAAAGCTGGCCCTGGATACGCACAAATGCTTAGACAGCTCGAAAATAGAGCCAAAAGAGACCGTAAATAAGCCTTTTTCTTCCTCTATGGTAAATACATATAGCAACTTCGCAGAGTAGCGAAATGCTGTCATAAGAGAAAACATAGGAGAATAAAATGGCAGGAATCACAAGAACAAATGGTTTAGGACATGCACACGCAGTTCTATATTCAACAGCAAATTTAGGTTTTTACGTAGTAGGTTGTGGCGCTTCAGTCGCGGCTAAAGGTGGAATTGGTTCAACAATTGAAGCAATCGCACAAGCAGTAAATCCACTTGCTTTAAACTCAGAAGGTACAGCAGGTTTAATTAGTATCGTAGTAGACGGTAGTCAGCACACAGCGGCTTCACTACAAGCGATCGTAAGAGACCTAGGTACAGTTGACTCAATCGACTTATCAGCGGCAACAGTAACAGCCGGTGGTCAGTTTGTTGTAGCGGCATAATAACGCTAGAGTAACTTACTCAATTTTAAAGGGTGTCGTTTTTACGGCACCCTTTTTTTATGGCCGATAAGTAGTTGTATGAAAGTTCATACATTAATAGATATTACTGAAACAAAACAGCATAGGTCTAGATCAGAAGATAAGTTTGCTATCAATCAACAAGCAAATTTTATGACATTTTTCCAAGTTTTAAGTATGCGTTTTAATCCTCATTATGTAGAGGGTCCTACAGTAAGCGAAATGACAGAAGAAACAATACATAAATTAGGCTTTGGTACAGAATACAAAGGTAAGAATTTAGTATGGACATTTGACTTTACAATAGACTCCGCAGTAGCTGGTTTTGAGCCTGAAAACGTGGCAAAAGATTTTGACTTAGTACCGGTAATCAGTGGACTAAAAGAGAGTATATTGATAAATAATAATGTATTTAGAACATCAGACTTAGGCACTAAAAATATAATCTTCCAGGCAAACGACGAGTAGAGTAACTCAATACAATGGAGAATTAAGATGGCCAAAGCCACTGATTTAGAAAAAGAAAACCTAGAAGCACACGTTGACTTATGTCAACAACGTTATGAACAGCTAGAAGGACGTCTTGACAAAATTGAAAAGAAAGTCGAGCATATCCATAGCGACATTCAATCAGGTAATAAGTCTATGATTAAAGTTATGATAGGCTCAGCTGGCACAGTAGTAGCAGGTTTACTATCTACAATCGTTATTCTCTTAATGAACTTATCCTAGTTCCAATCACATAAATACAGTATGTTAATAAAAGAAGTCACATCAATAGATCTGGACGAAAAACAGATTTGGGGACGTAAAGGAACCAAACTGACACGTAAGTATCGTTGTGTATCAGGTAGACGCAAAGGACGTATTGTTTCTAAAATGGCACAGTGCTTCGCCGCTCCTGATATGAAAAAACGTATCACAATGAAAAAGACCAGAGCTAGACTAGGTGCTAGAATAGTACGTAAGTCAAAGCGTACTAAAAGAGTAAATCCAGCATCAAGAACATTAGCAAGACTGAATAAGAGAAGAAGATAATGCTTATTCAAGATATCACAGAAGGTGTTACATCGGTATGGGGTCGCAAAAAAGGTAAAGTAGTCCGTAAGTATCGTTGTACAACTGGTCCAAGAAAAGGACGTCAAGTTGCAAGTCCTTCTACTTGTAATGCTCCTAAAAGAGTAAAGAGTATGATATCTATGAAGAAGGCTAAGCGTCGTGGTAGTGCAATAGCAACAAAGACTACACGTACTAAAAAGTATTACGGTGCAAGCCCAAGGATAACTAAACTAAACAAGATGCGTCCTAAGACAACTAAAAGACGTTCATCTCGTAGAAGAAAGATTAAATAGTATTATGAAATTCAGCGACTTTGGAAAACAAGCAGAACAAAATGTAAAGGAAGCAATTCCTGATCTATCTAAAATTCTTAAACCAGGAATAGGTAAAAAGCCTGCAGGTAGAGTCGGCCAGCAAATGGGTGGCGATCCAAAGATGAATAAAATTAATCAAAAGGTTGGAGCAACAGCAGTACAAAAGCCTATGGGCAGTGCTGGTAATAAGATGGCAAAGAAGGTTGGCGATAGGGCTAACAAAATGCTTGCTCAACAGATGTTAAAGAAAGGTGCTACTGTACCTATTCCAACAACAGATGGCGGAAGAACCCAAGATTTTAAAATTGACAACGTCAAGGGCGACGAAGTCACAATGGTAAACCCCAAACCGAAACCGGGCGAACCAACAAAAACAGTACATAGTAAGAAACAACTAGAACCAATCATAAAAGGTATAGCAGGAGTATGAAGCTAAACGAGCTTATTAAAGACTTCACCATTGCCACCAGCAATGAAGAAAAGGATATACTTTTAAAGTGTAAAGATTTGAAATTACTCAGTAGTTTTACAGAACACGAAAGATTCATAATTGAAGGATTAATTCGTAAACATCTTGTAACTAAAGTAAAGCATAAAGACACTATCATGGTTCTAGCTAATGAAATATAAACATTCCATACTAAAACAATTAGATGATATAGTAACTACAGGTGTAGGTAAATTACCTTACACTAAGGGTGGTGATGTCTATATTGAACATAGCATGATTCAAACATCTCGTAAGGGTTATGTAGTATTCTGCACCAAAAATAAATGTAAAATAGCAGAAACAGCCAATAAAATATCAGCTTTGGCTATAGCAGTACAAAACAATAAACAACGTAGAGACTGCATAAATACACTGTTAGACTTGGATAGACAGTTTTCTAAGCATTATATGGATATTTTGTTCCATAAGCATACAATATCTGTCACAAAAGACGAAATTAAAAAGGCTATTACTGAAACAAGACTAGATATAGCAATATCTGCATGTTACAGAGTCAGAGAAGCAATTGAAACTTATCTTTATGATAAATAAATATAACAAATACAAAGGGAAGAGCTACCATGAGAGTAACTGATTTTAGTAGACCATTAACAGCAAAGACGCTCAACGAGAGCCTTGCTCAGAAGTTTGGTCAAAGAATTAATTTAGAAACATTTACATTAGAGCAACTACAAGATGCTCGTAATAAAATAAGAACACGTATCGCAAGCGTCGAAGCAAACGAAAATTTCAATGAAACAAGCAGTGCAGACTACACAAAGAATAAGCTCTTCTTAGATGTACTGAATGCTGAAATAGAAGAACGTGAAGATGTTGCAGTTGCTGACGATAAAAATCTTAAAGAAGGCGCTGAAGAAAATGCGGCATTAGTTATGGCCGCAAAAGATATGGTAGACAGAGTTACAGGCTGGATGGAAGACACAGCAGAAATGCAAACAGAATCAATGCTTGAACTAGGCGATAAAATTAGAGACGAAGTTGGCTCAGAACAGTCAGAAGCATTTATAGGCGCAGTCAAGCCTGCATTAGAAAGTTTATTTGCGGCGCTTGAATCAACAAGAGATTCACTTACAGGCGGCGTAGCTGTCCTGACAGGCGAAGGTGCTCCAGAAACAATGGGAGCTGAAGATCCAGCAGTAGAAGATCCTGCAATGGAACCAACAGTAGACCAAGAAGCGGAAGCAGGAGTAGAAGAACCAGCAGGTGACGAATTTGATGCCGCAGGAGCGGCGGCTGGTGGAGAAGCTGAAGCTGGCAGAGAACAACGAGAGTCAATAGAAAAATCACGTAAGTTAGGCCAACTTTTAGTAGGTTCAAAAAAAAAGTCTTAGAATCACAGCCGGCCTCTAAGACTGTCCTCAAAGCATTAAAAACAATTAAAGGTGATGGCATTGAAAAAATGTCATGGCAAGAATTCAATGCCATTATGAAAAACATGGGTGGCGAACAGTTTGATCAAGAGAGTTTCCAATTAGCATATGATAACGACCCTGCTGTAAAAGAGCTTGTGGCTAGTTTTGATCCTGATGGAATAAGTTTTCAAGCAAAAGAAGATCCTCAAGCAGGCCAAGAACCAGAAGGTGAAGTAGACCAAATGGCTTCTAGAGCAACTGCAAACGCAATGTCATAATAAAGGTTGACAAGACTCCATATTGATTATATACTTACAACATGGAGAAACGTATGACTGATAGAACAGACGAAGAAATAATAGAACAAATTAAAGATCTCATTGTAAAAAATGTTCAGCCTAGTGTAGCACAACACGGAGGAAACATAGAATTTATGAGTTACGAAAAAGGACATCTGCTTTTAGAATTACAAGGCGCCTGTTCAGGTTGTGCAGGATCAACCATGACACTTAAAATGGGTGTTGAGAATATGATAAAACATTATGTACCAGAAGTGCATACTGTAGAAGCAGTAGATGGCTTTTCAACTGTAGACCCTTTCTACTCTGATCCTTTCTTTATGGATAGACCAGGATTTGAAGTAGAACCTAATGAGTAATTACAAACAAGTTATAGGTAAAGATACCTTCTATACATTAAACCACCTATGGATGTTAGTAACAGAGTATCCTAAGTTTAATGAGATGGAGCATCTTTTTAACCTAAAACAATCTAAAATAGATACCAGCAGATATACATATACCAATAGCGGAACACAGTTTCCTTTAGACCCTGATGACTGGGCACAACAACAATCTGATTTTTTTGAATGGATGCAAAGTAAGTTTGACGATTTACGTTTACCCTTTGAAATAGAATGTGTGTTAGCCAGTTGGGCAATTGAATATAATAAGCATGGCTTCCAAACTGCTCACAGGCATAGTTATGAAGCACTCAACCCTCATGGTGGAGAAATATCATGCGTAATAAATTTTGATGACGTGCCAGCTATAGAAGGCAACGAAGTTAACGGCAATCTCTTTACGTTTATTCCGGCTCCTAATGGTTATCAATACTACGAAGAACATCCAAGTGTTCGCGGACAATGTATTATGATGCATGGTGAAGTATGGCATGGGGTATATCCTACCCTACACCAAAGACGTTGTATTGTTATTGACGTAAAATATAAACATAGAGAAATTTCTAATGACCCTAATAATTAACAAGTACGAATACAAACCTATTGAACGAAAACAAGTAGAGGGTAAAAGAAAATACCTTACACCCGATGGAAATGCAGTAGCCTCTGTGACTACAATCCTTGACGCTACAAAAGATAAGACACACCTTATCGCTTGGAAGAAGAGGGTGGGTGAACAAAAAGCACAAGAAATAGTTACTGAAGCGGCAGGCGTTGGTACACGTATGCACAAATATCTAGAAGATTATGTAGAGTTTGGCAAGTGGCCTGAGCCAGGAAGTAACCCTTATGCAAAACAAGCACACATGATGGCAACACAGATAAAAGAACAAGCGTTAACCCATGTGGATGAAATATGGGGTAGTGAAGTTAATTTGTATATGCCACAGATGTATGCAGGAACAACTGACCTAGTAGGACAATACAAAGGTCAACCCTCTATTATGGACTTTAAACAAACAAACAAGCCTAAAAAAGTAGAATGGGTAGTTGATTACTTCTTGCAGTTAGTAGCCTATGCAGAAGCACATAATGAAATATATGATACACAAATACGTGAAGGACATGTGTTTATGTGCAGTAGAGCAGGTGAATACCAACAATTTGACATATGGCCCGACGAATACGAAGAATGGCGTAAAGAATGGTACAACAGAGTATATGCGTATTACGAGAAACACGCATAAATACAATAACAATGTTGTAGGAGATTAAAGTGGCAGTAATTCAAATATCAAGAATTCAAATACGCCGTGGACAGAAGAATCAAGGTTCCGGTATTCCTCAACTAGCCGGTGGAGAGCTAGGTTGGGCAATGGATTCGCAGGAAATGTTTATAGGTAACGGTTCAGTTGCTGAAGGTGCACCTTTAGTAGGTAACACAAAAGTATTAACAGAGCATGATAACTTATTTGAATTAGCAGACCAATACACTTATAAGTCTGGATCTACAATACAAACAGGTGATACAATTAATACACCTGTAAAAAGATCACTACAACAAAGACTAGACGATATTGTAAGCACAAAAGCATTTGGCGCACTAGGTGATGATACAGATCAAACTACAAAACTACAACGAGCAATAGATCAACTATTTTTGAATCCTAGTACAAAAGGAACTGAGCAAGCAAGAGTAATCCTTGTTGTTGAGCCTGGCTTGTATCAATTGTCAGATAGTCTTAAAGTACCGCCATATGCAACTATTAGAGGTGCAGGCAAAGGTAAAACAAAAATTATTCAAACATCCAACAATCCAATATTTGAAACAGTAAATGAATCTAGTACCCCTGGTAACTATGCGAATGATAGTTCAAGTACAACTTTGAATCAAGCACAGGACATTGAAATATCTGGAATGACTTTAGATAGCACAGGCAGTGGACCTATGCTTAAATTACAAAGTTGTAAAGAAAGTAATTTCACAGATATAGAATTTATTAACTACTGGGCAACAGGTGATGCTATTACTGTAACTAATAGAGCAATAGAACTTAACAGTTTAAGTTCGCTAGTAACTTGTTCGAACAACATCTTTGACAATATAAAAATCAACGGAGTTGATGTTGCAGTAGCAAGTGACTTTGATATACACAACAATACATTTACTAATTTTACAATAGCAAGTTGTGGACAAGGATTTTTATTTGGTGGAGGAACAGTGATTGGTACAGCAGGGCAAGATACTGGACCATACAATAACCAAATTATACACAGTAACTTTTCAGATATAGACAACGAAGCAATATGGATTAAAGAAGGTTACGGAAATGACAGCCAAGGTAACTACTTCAAAGGAGTAGGTAACGTAGGGGGTAATGAAGGAAACGCCCAATACAGTGTTATTAAATATGAAAAGCCTAATAACAACAGTATTAAAGATCACTTCGAAAGAACAAAGCTACTCGGGTACGACCAAACGTATATATTGAACGCACCTTATGTATCTGAAATAGCAGGACCAGTTTCTGCTGATATTGGAGGGTTCCAACAGTTAACCATTAATGAAAGAAATACAGCAATTACGCTATTTCGGTTACCTGGAGACTTGACAAGAGGGTACAAAGTATCGTATAATTATGACAGTAGTGCAGTAAATGCCTCTCGCAAAGGTGTATTGCATATCATGTGTGATAGAGCACAAGATGCAGTTCATCTAGTTGATGACTTTGATTATTTTGGTGATGCAAATTTTGCACCCAATATGGTTATAAGTGCAGAACTTGCAGATGCAAATGCTGATACTACTACAGATACAATACTAATTAAGGTAAAGAATGCAACACCGAGTGATCAAGGAACATTTACATATACCACTAACGTACAGTCGGCGTAGACATGTTTGATCTACAGTACGAAGACAGGCTACGGGCGTGGAGAGACTTTCGTAACTACTTAGAAGAGTCACGGAAGCCTATTCAGGATACAATTAATTTTGTAAACCAAGCACCTGTTGGCAAACTTGAACTTAATTTATGGAACAATAGTGAATGGCCACAACCATGGGAACTAGTAGAAGCAACTCGCTTTAGTGAACAAGCAAAGATCTTACTTATCTGTTATACTTTACAGTTAACAGAGCGTTTTGCCGATGAAAAGGTAGAGATACATATTGGTAGTAGAGTCGAAAATAATGACGATCTGCTCTTTTTATTGTACATAGGTGAATACGTGGTAGGATACATATACGACATACCTGTGCCAGTCAGTGACTTACCCAAGTCGCTAGTGTCACAAAGAATCTATACTATGCCGAGGCTACAATAAATATCTAACTTAATGAATGAGAAAGAGGAATAGAGAATGACGCAAATTAATATCATCAAAAGAGACGGTAAAGCAGAACCATTAAACATCGACAAAATACATAAAGTAGTAATGCATGCCTGTGAAGGACTATCAGGAGTAAGTGCAAGTCAAATAGAAATGAATTCTAATTTACAGTTCTTTGACGGTATGACTACAGGAGAAATACAAGAGATTATAATTAGAAGTGCAAATGATCTTATTTCATTAGAAACACCTAACTATCAATATGCCGCGGCACGTTTGCTTGCCTATAGTGTATATAAAGATGTGTTCGGGGAATATAAAAATAAAAATTTACGTCAAATGATTGACTTGAATATAGAACGTGGCGTCTACGATCCAGATATTCTTGTTAAGTACACAGACGAAGAACTTGCTAAACTAGATTCTTATATTCATCACAAGCGTGATGAAAACTTTACCTACGCAGGTCTGCGTCAGGTTGTCGACAAATACCTATGCCAGGATAGATCCAGCGGACAAATTTTTGAAACTCCTCAGTTCATGTATATGATGATTGCGGCGACACTCTTTGCAAACTATCCTAAAGAAGATAGGTTGTATTATGTAAGGAGATACTATGACTCGACCTCACTTTTTAAAATCAATATCCCAACGCCGGTCATGGCCGGAGTGCGTACTCCAGTTAGGCAGTTTGCCTCTTGTGTTCTCGTTGACAGTAACGACACACTTGATTCGATCTTTGCGTCAGACATGTCCATCGGTAGATATACAGCTCAAAGAGCTGGTATCGGTATTAACGCAGGACGTATCAGAGGAGTCAATGCGAAAATCAGAGGAGGAGAAGTTGCACACACAGGAATAATTCCGTTCCTTAAAAAGTTTGAAGCAACAGTTAGATGTTGTACACAAAATGGTGTACGTGGCGGAAGTGCTACAACTCATTTTCCTTTTTGGCATCAAGAGATTGAAGACATCCTTGTGTTGAAAAATAACAAAGGTACTGAAGACAATCGTGTACGTAAGTTAGACTATTCTATTCAACTTAACAAAACTATGTATGAAAGACTATTGGCCGGTAAAGACATAACTCTTTTCTCGCCACACGATGTGCCAGGATTGTATGAAGCATACTTTGGTGATGCAGATAAGTTCAAAGAACTTTATGAATCATATGAACGTAAAACTAGCATAAAGAAAAAATCTATTCCTGCAATGGAATTGTTTAGTGCATTGATCAAAGAACGTGCTGAAACAGGACGTATCTACATTATGAATGTTGATCATGCTAACACACATAGTTCATTCAAAGATACAGTGTATATGAGTAACCTATGTCAAGAGATTACACTACCTACAAAACCATTAGAACATATTGATGATGAACAAGGTGAAATTGCATTATGTATTCTAAGTGCTATTAATGTTGGTACTATAAAGTCGTTAGATGATTTAGAAGAACTATGTGAACTAGCAGTTAGAGCATTAGAAGAAATTATTGATTATCAACGCTATCCAATTAAGGCGGCAGAAATAAGCACTAAAGCAAGACGCTCGTTAGGCGTAGGTTATATTGGACTAGCACACTATCTTGCAAAGAATCAAGTGTTATATTCAGATAAAAAAGCATTAACAAAAGTACACGAGCTTACAGAAGCATTTCAATATTATTTGCTTAAAGCAAGTAACAAATTAGCACAAGAGCGTGGTGCATGTGATTACTACGATCGCACTAAATACTCTGATGGAATCCTACCTATAGATACCTATAAGAAGGATTTAGATGAAGTTTGTAAAATAAAGTTAAAGTATGATTGGGATAGTTTACGCAAGAGCATTGGAGAGCACGGGCTTCGACATTCGACATTGTCCGCTCAGATGCCATCAGAAAGCAGTTCCGTTGTGTCGAACGCGACTAACGGAATCGAACCACCACGCGGATACTTGTCCGTTAAGAAGTCCAAGAAAGGGCCTCTTAAGCAGATTGTTCCACAATATACTACGCTAAAAAATTATTATACTTTGTTGTGGGATATGCCTAGCAACGAGGGATATATAAACATTGTCGCCGTTATGCAAAAGTTTTTCGACCAAGCAATTAGCGGAAACTGGAGTTACAATCCTACGCACTTTGAAAACAATGAAGTGCCAATGAGTGTAATGTTACAGGATATGTTGACAACATATAAGTTGGGTTGGAAAACATCATACTATCAGAACACGTATGATTACAAAACTGATCCAAGTGAATTAATTGAAGAGCCACAACACTCAGTAGGGTGGCATGATAACGTTAAAGAGGGACCAGTCGACCGCACTGAGTTTAACGGGTCGGATGAAGAGTATGAGGAATATTGTGAAGCATGTGCAATTTAATGGTTGACATTTTACAATAGTTCATATACAATACATAGAGATATAAGGAAAAGACAATGGGTAAAACAGTATTCAATCAAGACAAGGTTGATTTCACGAAGCAAGATATGTTCTTTGGGGCAGATCAGAACACACAACGTTATGACGTATTTAAGTTTCCAGTGTTTGATAAATTAAATCAAACAATGTTAGGTTACTTTTGGAGACCAGAAGAGGTTTCACTACAAAAGGATAGAGCTGACTTTGCAAACTTTCGTCCTGAACAAAAACATATCTTTACTGCAAACTTGAAATATCAAACTCTACTTGATAGTGTACAGGGACGTGGTCCATGTTTGGCTTTCTTGCCACATGTATCTTTACCTGAACTTGAAGGCTGTGTTGTTACCTGGGACTTCTTTGAAACTATTCATAGTAGAAGTTACACACACATTATGAAAAATGTTTATGCAGATCCTGCAGAAGTATTTGACACAATTCTAGATGATGAAAAGATTATCGCTAGAGCAACAAGTGTAACAAAGAACTATGATAGGTTTACAGATCTAGCAGATGCTTACTTTCATCGTAAAGAAGGCAAACTGAAAGATGTCAAAAAGGCACTATACCTTGCCATGATGAATGTAAATATCTTAGAAGGACTTCGTTTCTACGTAAGTTTTGCTTGTACATTTGGTTTTGGCGAGTTGAAACTTATGGAAGGTAGTGCTAAGATTATTAGTCTTATCGCTAGGGATGAAGCACAACACTTAGCATTGTCTACTCACGTGCTTAAACTTTGGGCACAGGGTAAAGACGATCCAGAGATGGCAAAAATTGCTAAGGAGTGCCAAAATGAAGTTTATGATATGTGGCGTACTTGTGTTGCAGAAGAAAAAGACTGGGCAGACTATTTGTTTAAAGACGGTAGTATGATTGGTTTGAATGCAACTCTACTAAATCAATATGTTGAGTACATTGCAAATCGTAGACTGAAAGCATTAGGAATGGAAACAATCTTCGATGCTCCTGTGAATACGAATCCTTTACCTTGGACGCAACATTGGTTATCAAGCTCAGGCTTACAAGTTGCTCCACAGGAAACAGAAGTCGAATCTTATATCATTGGTGGTATAAAACAAGACGTTGATACAGACAAACTGAAAGGATTTAGTCTATGACAAACTCAAATATAACAATATACTCTAAGCCGGCATGCCCAAGTTGTGTAAAGGCCAAAGGTGTATTTAAAAATATGGGTGTTGCATTTACTGAAAAGACTATCGGAACTGATATTCAACCTGCTGAATTGTTTCAGTTGTTTGAAGATAAAGGACTACCTGCTCCTAGAACTGCTCCACAAATTTTTATTGGAGATACACACGTTGGAGGTTATGAACAATTACTTTCATATATCGAAAACACAGGGTTCAATGGAACAGGACATGCGGTAGGACAATAATGTTAATACAAACACCAGCAAAAAAAGGCGATACAATCAGTATCAAATTGAGCTCAGGCGAGGAAATGGTTGCCCGTTTAGAGTCTCAAGACAATAACCAACTTGTAGTACACAAGCCATTAATGTTAACTGCAACACAAGGTGGAGTAGGACTTGCTCCATACATGTTTACAACAAAGGACGAGAAGTTTACTCTTAACCTACGTAATGTAATTTGTGTAGCAAACACAGAAAAAGATATGGCAGACAAGTATACCGAAAGTACTACAGGTCTTAAACTTAACTAAAGGAGGCAATTATGACATTGCATGAACAAATCGTACAGGCGTTTAATAACTATCTAACAGAGGCAGAAACTTTTGAAGACAAAAGTGTTAAAGCCGCGGCAACAAGAGCACGTAAAGCATTAGGTGATCTTGGTAAACTTACAAAGTCGCGTAGAGCAGAAATCCAAGAAAAAAAGAACGCAATGTAATGAGCGGACAACGGCGCTGGCTTATAGTATGGGCTAGAACTGTTGGTATGCCCATAGGCATTAACGACGACGACAAGCCAGAGTTCCTTCCTATATCGCAAACTGATGTAAGAAGGGCACTGGCTTTTCGTACCTTTTGGATAGTGTTACATATTATAACATGTTTTATGATTATAGCAGGAAACGCAAAGGTATTATTTTTTAGTTAATGTATAAAGAAAATATAATTGCTTGGATTGAAAACGATCTAAGCACACCTAATCCAAGATTTAATAACTTACCAAGATGTCCTTATGCCAAACGTGCAGTAATGGACAACAAAATTCTATTTGAAAATATCCAATCAGGATTCTATAACGTTGTAAAAAGATTAGTAGAAACATGGGACGACTCTTATGACATTGCTGTCTTAAATTTAGATTATGATGTTACACCTAATGCAGTAGGAACATTGCGAACAATATGTAACGAAGGTTATGCAGATAAAGATTTTATCTTTATAGAAGACTTTGTCCCTCAAGGTAATCATAGTGTAATATTAATGCAACGAAAAACAAATATAGACAAAGCAAGAATACAATTAAAAGCCAAAGGCTACTACGCAGGAGATCCACAAAAGTAAATACGTTATCAATTAGGAGAATGTATTATGATGTGGTTAGACTATACTGTAGAGCAAGCAGGACCAAACTTCACTGTAAGAGGAGACTGGGCAGGCGAAGTTATGGGCTGGACTAAAGATGGAAAGAAATACGGCGGTAAAGAAAATGTTCTTTATAAGCCAGGTGATGTTTTCGTAGTAAATGATAATGGCTGGCTAGTAAAGACTGACGACTTATCTGTCCTAATGCAAAAGTACGCAATGAAAAAGAACTTGACAAAAGATCAAGACTAGTGTATAAATAACTCGTAACGTTGAAGCAATTCAAACGCTATACAGGACCCGGGGGCGGTACCCGGCGACTCCACCATAAACACATTTACTGAGTGTGCTTATGATGGGGTCGAACTAGGATCGACTGGTAGTTAATAGATGTTGTGGAGTTACCCGGATGTAAGCTCGGTTAACGCGAACAAAAACTATAATTGCAAACGACAATTATCAGCCAGAAATGGCAATGGCGGCCTAGTTTAGGCACGTAGGGGTTGGCGACTTACCTGGCAACAGAAAAGTCGTTCACTTTTTATAGGAGAAATACAACTTTAACTATAAATAAAATTGCTTGACGCAAAGTTAAGTTAATTATATCGATATAAATTATAAGGAAAATAATAATATGAACAAGACACTAATTACGTCTGTGCTAGTCGCATTGGTTGCTTTTACCAGTTCGGCGTTAGCAGAAGAAAAGACTCTGGAACAACGTGTTTCAGATCTAGAAGCAAGTGCTCCTAGCCTACCAGCAGGTTTATTTGTAAATGGTGAGTTAGAAATGTACTACAATGATAGCACATACGATTCACATATCGATAGTAGAGCAGAAATCATCACAGGATTACAAAGTGATGTAGACGCAGGACCTATCAACTGGGCAGGTGGTAGTGCAAGATTTGATTCGCACTATTCATTAGACACTACAAAGAATAATACAGTTGTTGAAAAACAAATGGGTTTAGGCTTAGGTGAGAACACAAGAATTTACTTAGGTGAAACAGATGCACAACGTTTAGGCTTCGCAAAGACAGCCAAAATTGGTGTGCCATTAGTTATCACTGAAGGCAACAATCGAATTGATCACAATGAAAAGATTGTGCTAACATTCGGCGGTTGGAATAACAATAATGAATTTGATTTTGACACACATAGAATAAGCAAAGATATGCCAATTGGTGCATCTATTGGTTACGATGCTAACACTGAAATGCTTTATGCAGGTGCAACAGCAAATGTAATGGGTTTATTCGAAGTATCATATATGCAAATTGGTGACAAAGACGGTATTACAGACTCAAGCAATAACCAACAAGGTTATGCAGTAGGTACAAGTTTATATCGCTATGACATTCCAATGACATTTGGTGTAGAGATGTGGGACGATAAAAACTCAGGCACTTATACAAGCGAGAATAGATTAGACTATGGTGTAATGTATGGTGTATCAGATGACGTTATGTTAGGCTACCATAGAGTAGAGCATGATGACATTGGTAAATCAGGTGATTATCTAAGTGCAGTATACACAGCAGGACCAATTGAGATGGGTCTATATTACAATATGACTGAAACTCAAAACTTAGGCACTGGTGCTATTACACAAAATGATGACCAAATGAGTGCATCATTAAAATACAAATTTTAATTTGTAATTAAACAAAAAACCAAAGGGCCTTCGGGCCCTTTTTTCTTTTCATAAATACCTTAGTAGGAGAAAATTTTGACCGCTGAGGAACATAAAGAAGCTCACAGACTATTTTGGTTAGTCAAAGGTCATCTTACTGCGTCTGAGGACACAATTCTATCAAGTGCTGACAGTTATTTTAGACGTTTGTGGGGCAACAACGAACGAGCTGTTTACGGCCTAGAAGGATTCGAAGAAGCATACAAAAAAGCCCTCCAAAATCAATAAATACACACATAACCAAGGAGGGTTATGAAGTTACACAAAACTTTCGTAGCACATGAAACACAACCAAAGAAAACAAGTATAGGAAACAATCACAGTAGAACAAAGTTTAGTTCTATGAACAAAAGTAAGAAGCGTTCTTACAAAAAGTATAAAGGACAAGGAAAATAAAATGGCAAAAGAACCTGACGATCAAGGAAAACTAGAAGTAAGCGTTCGTATATTAGGTAACGAACTAATTGGACTTAAAATGGTAGTAGACGATTTTAAGATGAAATGGCTAGTACTAGGTGTAGTAACCATAGTAGCACTAGGTTGGGCAGGTAGCACATTTGGTCCAGCACTGTTTGATATGGTTGGTGCAGATTAATGAAACACGTCATAGCATGGTTTGGATTGTCCCTACCTTGGATCCTTATATTAATCTTTGGTCACGGACACGAAACATGCTTTGGCGGCGACGAAGAATACGGACCAAGTAGTTGTTATTATTTTGTAGATACTATTATAATGACTTCTTTAGTTGTTGGTATAATATATTTTCTATGGGTATACAGAGAACAATATAGAATTTTTCACAAATATGCAAGTATGGTAAAAGATTGGTTGACACCAAATCATTGGGCCGCAGAGGCCGCACAAAAAATTTCAGACAAAACAGGACTACAAGAAAAAGCTGAAAACTCTAGATTCAGAAAATGGCTAGACAAAAAAGAATCATCACTTACAGGCTGGAAATGGTTACTGTTCCAAATCGTTCGTGGTGTCATTGCAATAGGGTTAATAGAATTAGTTTTCAATTTAATTGGCATGACTATTTTACCTTGGAGAATGTAACAAAAAGGAGAGGGCAAAATGTACGAATATAAATGTAAAATATTAAGAGTAGTTGACGGAGACACTGTTGACGTAGATATAGATCTAGGTTTTGGAGTTTGGATGCACAAAGAACGTGTTCGAATGATGGGAATAGATACACCAGAATCTAGAACAAGAGATAAAGTAGAGAAACTATTTGGGCTTGCTTCAAAAGACTATTTGAAAAGCATGTTACCAATAGGATCAATGCAAGTTCTTAAAACGCAGATTGATAAAAGTGGCGAAGATAAAAAAGGAAAATTTGGACGTATCTTAGGAGATTTCCTAATTGACGATAAAAAAGCCACAGATATATTAATTGAAAACGGATATGCAGTTGCTTACTTTGGTGGATCAAAAGACGAAATTGATATGAAACACATGGCAAATCGCGAGAAATTACTAAGAGAAGAAGCAGTTAGTAAAGCAGATTACGACGAAGCAGTCGCAAAAATGGCATAAATCGCGGAAAAATACGTAAGTTTACCAAAATATATAAAAATAGGTTGACTTTTAAGCGTACTTATAGTATATTGTTGTTAATATGTTAAACACAATAATAAAAAATATAAGGAGGCTTAACATGGCAACTAAAACTAAACAAGCAGTAGGCACTAAGTTCTACAAAGAAGGTACACAGAACCAAATGATTTTGGCAAAATACTGGGGTACTGGTAAAACTTTCACAACTGAAGACTTAAAAGATATGGGAATTGAGTCTCCAGGTGCAAGATTAACAGAGCTAAGAGAAAATGGCTTCAATGTTAAATCATCTGTAGTAAACAGTGGTTACCAAGGAAGACCTGCTCTTTCATACTCGATCTCAAGAAGAAGAGTAATTGCGTAATTAATTTTACCAAAATAATTGACAAATAAACATTTAGGCGCTATAGTATATACTATATTAATTTATACAGGAGTAGCGCCTAAATGACAATGCACCTAGTACGCGGTATGACATCACTCAATACCAAGAAGCGTAAATCACAGAAAATGACAGCAGGCAAACTAGAACGTTTGCAAAAGCAACATAGAGATCACAACAAACATATGAAACAACTAGGTTGTCATAACAACATGATGACCTTTCAAGAATATTGTGATTATGTCAGTGGTAACTACAAACCTAAGAGCAAGCCGTCGGCTGTACAAACTCCGTGGACTTTTTCAGGTGCAAATATACGTGAAACTAAACACGTACCTAGTCTTGCAAGCAAAGAGAGTTTTACTCCTGCAACCAAGAAAGAACCTATGCAATATACAGGTGAACGTAAACTAGTTGGCATTGCAATGATGCACAAGTCAAATCTAGTTCCTGTGTTTGCAGACGATGACGACAAGACCGGCCAAAAACAGGCTACAGAAATAGCACAAATGAGGCGTAACTAAACTGACCAGTTTAGTCAGTTACTAACAACTTTAAATAATAGATGAGGCACATTATGAGACTACTAACATTGACAGCGTTTATCCTAATAGGAGCGGCGTCTGCACTAGCAAATGCCAGCACTATACGTATTGACTATAATGATGGTACTACAGAATTTATAACTGATGAAGGTATTGTACAAGAACAATACTTTACTCGAGAACAAGATCCGCAGGCATACTGCCTAGCAGAAAATATTTATTTTGAATCACGTTCGGATCACACAGCAGGACAAGTTGCTGTTGCGGAAGTAGTTCTTAACCGTGTAAGAGATTCACGATATCCAAATACAATTTGTGAAGTTGTATATGACGGACCAATCCGTGAAAGTTGGAAGACACGTAAAGATCCAAATCTTTCAGATGATGAAAGAGTGTTTTACCCTGTCCGAAACAGATGTCAATTCAGTTGGTACTGTGATGGTAAGGCTGAAAATATTACCGATCAAACTGCTTGGATCAAAGCACAATATATTGCATATCAAATGATGTATGCAGATCGTTTTGCAGGAATCACTGACGGATCTACACATTATCATGCTCACTATGTAAATCCGAATTGGGCTCACAAATTACAGTATATTGGTACTATTGGTAAGCACAAATTCTATCGTTGGCCTTAATTTTACCAAAAACAATTGACTTTTACTCTATACGAATGTATAGTTAATATAAAATATAACCAAGGCTCTAAGGAGGCATTATGGAAACGTTTATTAAAGTAAAAGAGTTTCTTGTTCAAGAAAAGGACAAGATTGTAGAGTATCAGACACAGTCGTGGACTGATGCAAAACTTCAACTTGCAACAAACCAAGAACAGATTACAGAAGTGTTCAATAAAGTTGTTGCACCATTTGTAAATTAATGAGGCAGAAAATGAAAGGCTTAATTAAAATCGCATCGGCAGTATCACTGGTAGCTCTAATGAGTGCCTGTAGCACGATGAAAGAAATCGAAATCAGAGAAACTAAGGCTAATCCAAAATGGTATATGGATTGTGAACAAATTGGTTCAGAAGGCTTCTTGTTCTGGAAAACAGATTTTGCGTATGCATGTGGCATGGGCGAAAGCAAGTTTGAACAGGCAAGTGAAGCACAGGCATATGCATTTGCAGTAAAAGGTTTCGCTGAAAGAATCAATGGAACTGTAAATAGTAATACAAGCATTGACATCAAAGGTAAGAGTGGTAACGAAACTAGAAACACTAGAACGTTTGTTCAGCATCTAGTTAAGGAAACTACTATTAGAGAACATCTTGAAGTAAAGAAGTACTCTTATGAACTCGCAAGTACAGGTAAAGTACACACGTATGTACGTATTAAGATGCCACTAGAAGTATTTGACAGATTAATTCAAGAGGCTAAAGATGTTAAGGTCGCTTCTCTTAATAACTAGTCTAGCAATACTGGCAGGTTGCAGTAGTACAAAACAAGTAGCAAACACTCAACAGTTTTGTTATAGCAAAGGTACTATTGAGCAAACTAATGACGATACCGTGAACAGTAAATTTGTTCACGAGTGCGACGATAGACCTGCTAACAATTGGCAACTACAATTAGGTATTGCCGAAAACTGTAGGCCGCATTATTATGATGTTTTTCTACAAGGAAAAAGAGTAACAAGGAGGGGTTATGTCTGTCAGAAATTTGATGGCAGTTGGGAAGTTGTTCCTACTAATTTCTAGTTTATCACTAGGAGCATGTTCAACTTATACAACAGATGTTAGTCAAAGCACAATAGGTAGTACCAATAGTGACTACCACACTGCGTCTAGTACTATACTAGCCGGACATAATTACTTACGATACAAATATTATTCATTACCAAAACAGGATAAACTTAAACAAGAGGAGGCTGTATTTTTTGCCCTTAACAACGCAGAAGTCAATCAAGTTATTGAATGGCACAATGTTGAAACAGGCAGTAATGGTGCAGTCAAGGTTGTTATGAGCTATCCACAAGGAGGCGGTGTATGCAGAGTTATACAATCGCAAATTTATTATCGCGGAAAAACTAAGGGATTTACTGAAAAGGCATGTTTAAACTACTTAGAACGGCGATGGCACTTTATAAGGTAGTTTTTCTCTTATGCAAAATACAAGTAAATACAACATGTTCTTAGCAATCTTAACAACACTTACGGCTTTGACTATTAGTGCCGTAGCAATATATTATTCAATCGCAGGTCTTGTGGCTATTTTTGCCGCGGCCGCAGTACCTATTATGATAATGGGTGGTGCACTAGAAGTAGGAAAACTTGTTACCGCTGTCTGGTTACACAAACATTGGAAACGTGCTACGTGGTGGTTGAAAACTTATCTAACTATTGCAGTCTTTGTCCTTATGTTTATTACAAGCATGGGTATTTTTGGTTTCTTATCTAAAGCACATATTGAACAAACAAGTGCAAGTGTTGAAAATGTT
>Ga0213867_1000375_pt1 | contig 20276 bp, 16 predicted proteins | sample PICome_12_FD_160120 | JGI IMG/M metagenome (GOLD analysis project Ga0213867, IMG submission 160120) | Coastal seawater microbial communities near Pivers Island, North Carolina, United States - PICO540 | ecosystem: Environmental > Aquatic > Marine > Coastal | place: USA: North Carolina... | reverse complement strand
TCCACTTGTAAAATGACGCGACTTCGTAACTTATTAAGCACTAGAGTTTGTTGTGTTTCTGCAAGCCCAAGCTCCCATGGAGTCCCTGCGTGCTTAATGGATGAAAGTGGTGAAGCACCCGTACCCCCATCATGACCAGCGATCACAATGTGATCTGATTTTGCCTTCGCAACTCCAGCTGCAACGGTACCGACACCAGTCTCAGACACCAACTTTACTGATATATCAGCCTGTGGGTTTGCATTTTTTAAGTCATGAATTAACTGAGCCAAATCCTCAATAGAATAAATATCATGGTGAGGTGGTGGTGAAATTAAGCCAACGCCTGGAACAGAAAATCTTAGCTGAGCAATATATGGACTCACTTTGTGGCCAGGAAGCTGACCGCCTTCGCCAGGCTTCGCACCCTGTGCCATTTTAATTTGAATTTGATCTGCTGCCGCAAGATATTCTGCGGTTACTCCAAAGCGGCCGGAAGCCACTTGCTTAATTTTAGACCGTAAAGAGTCCCCTTTTTTAAGCTGAATATTTGCTTCAATTAAATCTTTACCAAACATTTCTTCCAAGCTGGAATCTTTCGTCAGCGGTATAAATCTTTTTTTATCTTCACCGCCTTCACCCGTATTAGATTTCCCACCAATACGATTCATTGCAATAGCTAAAGTGGTATGTGCTTCGGTTGAAATAGAGCCTAATGACATCGCACCCGTTGCAAATCGTTTAACAATTTCCGTGGCTGGCTCAACGTCATCAATAGAAATTGACTTATTGGAGGACTTAAATTGGAACAAGCCCCTTAATGTCATGAATCTCTCGGATTGATTATTAATCAATTCGGCATATTCTTTATATGTTTGAAAATCTTTTTTTCGAGTAGCATGCTGCAATTTTGCGATGGATTCTGGATTCCACATGTGTTGCTCACCACGGATTCTGAAGGCATACTCTCCACCCGCATCAAGCGCATTGGCTAAAACAGGATCGTTTCCAAATGCATCACTATGTAATTTTTCAGCTTCTGCAGAAACTTCGACTAAACCAATTCCTTCAATATTTGTTATTGTGCCAGTAAAGTATTTTTCAATAAATTTTGAATTTAAACCAATTGCTTCAAAAATTTGCGCCCCACAATAAGACTGAAATGTGGAGATACCCATCTTCGACATAATTTTGTATAAACCTTTACCAACCGCTTTTACAAAATTAGTTTGTGCCTGATCATAATCATCCGTAATTTCTTTCATAGTTTCAAACACAAGCCATGGACATATCGCTTCAGCTCCATAACCTCCAAGCAATGCAAAATGATGAACCTCTCTAGCAGAGCCAGTGTCGACGATCAGTCCGGTTTTTGTTCTATTGCCTGCATGCACTAAAAACTGATGTGTTGCAGATGAAGCTAAAAGTGCAGGAATGGCAATTCGATCGTTGGAAACGTTACGGTCAGATAAAATTAAGATATTGTAACCATCACGAATAGCTTGATTTGCATCCATGCAAACATTTTCTAAAGCTTGCTGCATTCTTGATTCGGCATTTTCTGCAGATGATTTTTCATAAGTGATATCAATCACTTTTGATTTGAAGTGGCCGCTGGTTAATTGTTCGATTGATTTTAGTTGCTCTAATTCCTGAAGACTCAATACAGGCTGGCTGGCTTCAAGGCGCCATGGTGGATTTGTTTCTTCAATACCTAAAAGGTTTGGTTTAGGTCCAATAAAAGTCACCAGCGACATCACGATTTCTTCTCTGATTGGATCAATTGGTGGATTCGTTACTTGTGCAAACAATTGTTTGAAATAGTTATATAAAGATTTTGCTTTATTAGATAAAACTGGAAGGGCTGCATCATTACCCATTGATCCTGATGCTTCCTGACCAGACTCAAACATAGGTTGTAAAATAAATTTGATGTCTTCTTGAGAATAGCCAAAACTTTGCTGAATATCTAAAATTGGTTGAGACATTGTTTGCGATTCATCAACCTTATCCAAATCACCAAGGAAAAATCTTGAATCATTAATCCATTTTTCGTAAGGCTTGGCAGAGGATAAAAGTTTTTTAACTTCCTGATCGTCAATAACTCTGCCAGCAACGGTATCAATTAACAACATCTTGCCAGGCTCTAATCGCCACTTTTTAATAATTTTCTCTTCTGGAAAAGTTAGAACACCCATCTCGGATGCCATCATGACAACGCCATCATCCGTCATCAAATATCTTGCTGGTCGTAATCCATTTCGATCAAGCGTAGCGCCAATCATTTGACCATCAGTAAATGCCACTGCTGCAGGTCCATCCCATGGCTCCATCAGTGCTGCATGATATTCATAAAAAGCTTTTCTTTCCTTATCCATCAAAGGATTTCCAGACCATGCCTCAGGTATTAACATCATCATGGCATGCGGCAAGCTGTAACCTCCAGCAACTAGAAGCTCTAAACAATTATCAAAACATGCTGAATCAGATTGTCCATCTTCGATTAATGGCCATAATTTTTCTAAATCCTCACCGAGTAACATCGACTTCATAGTCTCATGCCTCGCATGCATCCAATTCACATTCCCCTGAACCGTGTTGATTTCTCCATTGTGAGCGATCATTCGGAATGGATGGGCAAGATCCCATGAAGGAAAAGTGTTTGTTGAAAAACGCTGATGAACTAATGCAATGGCAGAGGTGAATTTTTCATCTTTGAGGTCTTTAAAGTAAACTCCCACTTCTGCCGCTAATAACATACCCTTGTAGACGATCGTTCTTGATGACATCGATGGAATATAAAACTTAGCGCTATCTTCAAGATTCGATTTATTAACAGCAATTTCAATTCTTTTTCGAATAACAAACAGTTTTCTTTCAAAAGCCGCTTGTTTTTCGCATTCATCACTTCGATGAATAAAAATTTGTTTGATGACTGGCTCAACATCTTTAGCAGCATCAGCGATATCAGAATTATCCACTGGGACATTTCTCCAGCCTAGCGTTGATTGTCCTTCTTCTTCTACTATTTTTTCAATAAGTGTCTCCACTTCATTTCGAAGTGTGTCATTCTGAGGGAGAAATAGCATCCCGATGCCATAGTGACCAAATTCTGGCAGTTTAAAACCTACTTTATTTGCTTCAGCTACGAAAAATTCATGAGGGATTTGGCTTAACAGACCAGCGCCATCACCGAGTTTAGGATCGTATCCAGTCGCTCCTCGATGGGTGAGGTTGTCTAAAATAGTTAGGCCTTGTTCAACAATCTCATGACTTTTTTTGCCATGGATATTTGCCACAAATCCAACACCACATGCATCATGTTCATTGGATGGATTATAAAGACCTTGCTTCTCAATATTTGATTTTTTTGCCATAACTTTTTATCTGTTGTTTTAAATGAGCCGAACCAACAATAATACTGGTTTTATCCAGTAAATTCAATGGTTATGAGGGACTTATTAGAGTTAAGTTTAGATTTTTTGAAATGCATTTCTTGCACAATTAATCGTAAAGTTAATATCTTCATCTGAATGTTGTGCGGATACAAAACCAGCCTCAAATGCTGATGGCCCAAAGTAGATTCCTTGGCTTAACATTTCATGGAAAAATGCATTAAATTTTTCACGATCTGATGCCATCACATCTTGAAATGAGTTGGGAGGTTGTTCGCTAAAATATAGACCAAACATTCCGCCCACATTTCGAGCACAAAATTTAATACCCAATGCTTTTGCTGCTTCGGTTAATCCATCTGTCAGTTTTTTAGTTTGTTGAGTTAAAGATTCAAAAAAACCTTTAGCCTGAATCAACTCTAATGTTTTCAAGCCTGCTGCAACAGCCACAGGATTCCCAGATAATGTTCCAGCTTGATAAACTGGACCGAGAGGTGCAAGTTTTTGCATGATCTCTTTGCGCCCGCCAAATGCACCCACGGGCAAACCTCCTCCGATCACTTTACCTAGGGTGGTCATATCAGGGGTAATACCAAAAAGCTCTTGAGCACCACCAAGCGATACTCTAAAACCAGTCATCACCTCATCAAAAATTAACACTGCTCCATGTTTTTCTGTGACACTTCGCAGGGTGTTTAAAAATTCTTCTGATGGCACAATCAAATTCATGTTTCCCACCACCGGCTCGAGAATGACGCAGGCAATTTCATCACCTTGCTGATCAAATAGCTGTTGCAATTCTTCCACATTGTTATAGCTTAATGTTAAGGTATCTTTAGCTACATCAGCTGGTACCCCAGCAGAACTTGGTTGTCCAAAGGTGAGTGCTCCTGAACCTGCTTTCACAAGCAGGGCATCTGCATGCCCATGATAACAGCCTTCAAACTTCACAATCTTATCTCGACCAGTAAAGCCACGCGCCACGCGAATAGCACTCATGGTGGCTTCAGTGCCTGAGCTTACTAATCGAACTTGCTCAATAGACGGAACTATTTTTACAATTTCTTTTGCCATTAAAAGCTCGCGGGCTGTGGGGGCTCCAAAAGAAAGACTATCTTGCGCAACATCTTGAACAGCCTTAATCACTTGGGGATGAGCATGTCCTAAAATCATTGGCCCCCAGGAATTGATATAATCAATATATTCTTTTCCTTCTTCATCCCATAATTTTGATCCCTTGGCAGATTTAAAAAATATTGGGGTGCCGCCAACCGACCCGAAAGCCCTCACAGGTGAATTCACACCGCCTGGAATATAGTGTTGAGATTCATTAAACAGGTCGATATTTTTAGCCATTTATAAACTTTCTTTTAATTTCAAGTATTTTGTTTGAGACTTTATCTGTTGAATAAAGTGCATTGATCATCGCAATCGCGTTAACACCGCTATTGATGATTGGTACACAATTATCCAAATTAATTCCTCCAATTGCAACAACAGGCTTAATTGAAATTTCAACAACATTCTCCAGAAAATTTAATGAGGCATGCGGTGCATTAGGTTTTGTTTTTGTTGGGAAGCAGGCCCCCAAAGCTATGTAATCACAATTAGTTGCCATCATTTTGTTGACTCTTTCAAAATCGTTGTAACAGGATATGCCAACAATAATATCATTTCCTAGTCTGTCCCTAACTTCTTCGATTGTGATGTCATCTTTTCCTAAATGAATTCCATCTGCATTTAAAATACCACATAATTCATAATCATCATTAATTATGAATGGGACTTGATAATGATGGCAAAGTGCTTGAAGCTCTTTAGCCTGTGTCATCCTTAATTGCTTGCTAACTTTTTTATTTCGATACTGTAATAAGTTAATTTTATTTAACAGCAATTCCTCTGTTTTAATTATTAATTGGCGAGTATCTTCCCAGTCAGGGGTAATTGCATAAATTCCATTAATGATGTTTGAGGTCATTTTCATCCTCATCAAAATTGCTTAACATCCAGAAAAATCGATTTGGTATCAACTGGCCTTGTCCATTTACAAGGCTGTGTTTAAGTGTATCAATCGTAAATTTTTGAGCCTCTTCAACCGCCGTATGTATTGACATTCCTTGGGCTAAATATGCTGCAATTGCAGATGCAAGAGTACATCCTGATCCATGAAAACTCTGAGGCAATCTTTCATATTCAAAGTTAAATACTCCCCCATCTTGACAATACAATGTGTTGGTCAGAGTTTTTTTGTCTACCTGATAATCTGCTGCTGTCAGTAATACATTTTTTGGTCCCAGGTCCATTAGAGATTTCCCAATAAATAAAAGGCCTTCATCGATTTCAGAGATATTTTTGTTTGAAACTATTTGCGCGCCCTCATTCACATTAGGGGTAATGATTTCTGCCAAAGGGAAAAGGTGCCTTATCATTAATTGGAGGGAGTCTCCTAGGGCTAAATTATCGCCCCTTCCAGAGGACAATATAGGATCAATCACTACAGGAACATCTGGGTAATCTTTTATAATTTCTGAGATCACTTTAATGTTCTCTTCACTGGCCATCACTCCACACTTAATAACATCAATCTTAGTTTCATTAAGAATCAAGCGCGCTTGTTTTTCGACGACTAAGGAGTCAATTGGAATCACATCACTCACCCCAGAGGTATCCTGACAGGTAATCGCTGTAATAACTGATAATGGGTAGCAACCGAGGCTAGTTTGTGTCATCAAATCAGCTTGAATGCCAGCCCCACCAGTCGGATCAGAGGCTGCAAAGGTTAATATTTTAGGTACATTTGATGTCATTTTCTTAAAATATTTGTTTTATTTTACTGCAAATGTTAACATGCGCGGCTGTAGTTCTTACCAACAAATTATCTGGAGATTATGTATGTTAAACAAATTTTTATTAGCTTTATTATTCGGTTTATTCTTAACTGCCTGTGGCGATGATGTTGCAAATGACAGCGCTGATGCTGAATTACCACCATTAACTGAAGAAGCTGCTGAAGAAGCTGCAGCAGAAGAGGCTCCAGCTGAACAATCTGCTGAGTAATTAAATTGTTTGACAAAAAAAGCTGGATTACATATTCAGCTTTTTTTTAGAAATCTACCGGATCAACATCGATATTCCACTTCACTTTATTTAAATCTTTTTCTTTTAAAATTTTTTCTTTAACTATCCTTAAAAATTGATTTAGTATTTGTCGGCTGGTTGAGTGAAAATAAATCTGATATCGCTCAAATCCCTTTACACGATCAAGAATCGGCTGAACGGGATGAAATACATCAACCTCTTTTATGCCACTTTTGCTTGCAATTGAATATACCTGATTAATGAAAGATTCTAGATTCTTTTTATTTTTACTTTCTGCGCGCAACACAGCTTGAAAACAAAATGGTGGAAAATTGAGTTCTTTTCTTAAATTTATTTCTTCTGATGCAAATGATTCATAGTCCTGATTTTTTACAGATTGATACAAAGGATGTTCAGGAAAATTAGTTTGTATAACGACTTCACCAGGAGTTGATCCTCGACCAGCTCGTCCAGCAACTTGTACTAATTGTGAAAATAGTCTTTCTGAGGCACGAAAATCTGAACTGTATAATGCATTGTCAGAATCAAGCACAATCACTAAGCTTAAATTTGGAAAGTCATGTCCTTTAGATAGCATTTGTGTTCCAACTAATATATCAATTTTTTTATGATTCATATCATCATACAGTTTATCCAATGCTGCTTTTGTTTTAATAGTATCCCGATCAACCCTTCTCACTTGCGCATTAGGAAATAATTTGTTTATCCTCTCTTCGACTTTTTGTGTTCCACTTCCCAGAGACATTAAATCAACATTGCCACAAACTTTACATGAGGTGTCTACCCCTCTTTGGTAATCACAATGATGACATCTTAAGTGCTGTTTACTTCGATGCACAACCAATTTTGAACTACACCTAGAACAACTTGCATACCATCCACATGATGAGCAAAATAAAACTGGTGCATAACCTCGTCGATTGATAAAAATTAAAATTTGTTGACGTAAATCAAGATGATGTTTAATGGCAGATTTTAAATATTCTGATATTCCTTCATTTTCTATGTTTGTTTCATCTTTAATTATATTGATTTTTGGCAGCGTTGCATCTTTCACGGCCCTCGTTGACAACTTATAAAGCAGCAATTTATTTTCATTTACTGAGCGATGCCAAATTTCAATAGACGGGGTCGCGCTCCCTGCTATAAAGGGAATGTTTAGTAATTTTGCTCGCATCATTGCCACATCTCTAGCGTGATAACGCAATTTATCATGCTGCTTAAATGATAAATCTTGCTCTTCATCCATAATAATAGCTCTCAGGTTTTTGAAAGGTGTAAATACAGACAATCTTGTTCCGATGATTATTTGCGCCTTTCCGTTTTTTGCTTGCTCCCAGTTTTCTAATCTTTTTTTCTGAGTTAGCTGACTATGTAATGAGATTACTGAATAGCTTGAAAATCTGGAGGTGAATCGATCTTCTAATTGAGGAGTTAAATTTATCTCGGGAACTAAAATAAGAACCTGACCATTATTTTTGACATATTGTTCGATGAGATGCATATACACCTCTGTTTTTCCACTTCCAGTAATGCCATAAATCAAAAAGGCTTCAAACCCCTGTGCACCTAAAATTTTTTCGTATATTTCCGACTGTTCTTGATTAAGTTTTAATGCTTTTGTTTGTTTAATAATTTCAGTTTTGTGAAACTCCCTTTCTATAACAAAATTTAGATCTATTAAATCTTTTACGTATTTTTTCCAATTAATAGAAATCGACTTTAAAGCTTCGTCTGTTTGCTTTTCTTTGAAGATTATCTTTGCTATTTGTATAAGGTTTTTTTTCCGTGCATGAATTTGTTCGATCACTGACTCATTTAAAAGATCAGTTGCTTCATATATATATGATTTTTTGTTTAAAACTTTTTCTGTTTTTTTTAAGTTTGACGGAATCGCAATATGAATTGTTTGACCAATGGGATAATGATAATAACTGGATACAAATTTAAATAATTTAAAAAGCTCTTCATTAAATAAAATATCATGATTAACCCGTATTATTTTTTTTATTTGGTGGGCTTCCAGCTCTGTGGAGGAATCAACTTCAACAACAACACCAATTACCTTTCTCGAACCAAAAGGAACTAGCACAGCCTGACCTAATGAAACATTTTCTTCACACTCATAATCAAAAAAATCATCGATTGGGACATCAATGGCAACTTTAACAATTGAAGTTTCTTTTGAATTCATAACAGATTAACTATATCTGGCATAAGGAGTCAGGTAAAATAATATTTTTTTAAGATATTACCATTAGTGAAAACTCAATTAGCTAGCATTATCTCCTTAGCATTAGATCAGATCCTTGATGATTCTTCTATTATTGATATCCACATTGAGCGTCCTAAAACATTGGAACATGGTGACTATTCAACAAATATTGCACTTCAATTAACAAAGATATTAAAAAAGAATCCTCGAGAAATAGCTCAACTGATAATTGAAAAAATTGGACTAGACCCATCTATTGATCGACTAGAGATTGCCGGACCAGGGTTTATTAATTTTTATTTAAGTGCTGCTGGAAAGTCCTCGATAATAAAAAATATTTTTACTCAGTCAATCAACTATGGTCATAACGAAGCTGGTAAAAATCAAAAATTACAGGTTGAATTTGTATCAGCGAATCCTACAGGGCCGCTTCATATTGGACATGGAAGGGGGGCGGCTATTGGTGACTCTTTAGCCCGTATTATGCAGGCCAACGGCTGGGATGTGACAAGAGAGTTTTATTACAATGATGCTGGTCAGCAAATCAATAATCTAGCCTTGTCTGTTCAATCAAGAATAAAAGGTATTGAACCAGATGATACAAATTTTCCAGAAGATGGATATCGAGGCGAATACATCTTAGAAATTGCAGATGCTTACTCAAACTGTAAAACTGTCGAGGTTGATGGGGAAATAGTAAAGTCTAACGGAAATCCTGATGATGTTGAAAATATCAAAAAGTTCAGCGTTGCCTTTTTAAGAAAAGAACAAAATATAGACCTTGATGCATTCCAAACAACTTTTGATGTCTTTACTCTGGAGTCCACTTTTTATCAAAATAAAGATGTGGAGAAAGTTTTAGATTTATTAGAAAAAAATGGCTTCAGCTACAAAAAAGATGATGCCACATGGTTAAAGACAACTACATTTGGAGATGACAAAGACCGGGTCATGATTAAAACGGATGGATCCTACACTTACTTCGTTCCTGATGTTGCGTACCATTTAAATAAATGGGAAAGAGGATTTGTTAGGGTTATAAATGAACAAGGGGCAGATCATCATAGCACCATCACAAGAGTAAGGGCAGGGCTCCAAGGTCTAAATTTGAGCATACCAAAAAATTGGCCAGAATATGTATTACATCAAATGGTTACGGTGACAAAAAATAATCAAGAAGTAAAAATCTCGAAGAGAGCGGGAAGTTATGTCACCTTAAGGGATCTTATTGATGAAGTAGGATCTGATGCTACAAGATACTTTTTACTAGCCCGAAAACCTGACTCTCAACTTATTTTCGATATTGATTTAGCTAAATCGCAAACGAATGATAATCCTGTCTATTATATTCAATATGCTCACGCCCGAATATGCGCTGTTCTGAATCAAGTCCTAATGACAAAAGAAGATTTGCACAATTTTGATGAATCACTTTTAACATCAACTCACGAGCACCAATTAATAAAAAGACTATCTGAGTTTCCTGAAATTATTTTACTTTCCGCTAGTGAATCTTCTCCTCATTATATTGCAACATTTCTAAAAGATCTTGCCGCTGATTTCCATAGTTATTACAATGCAAATAAATTTTTAAGTGATGATAAAGCACTTCAAAATGCAAGACTGGCATTAATTGGTGCAACGAAAATAGTTATAAAAAATGGGTTACAATTACTTGGAATTTCAGCTCCTGAAAAAATGTAGAGGACATCATGGCTCAAGATTACCGAACAAAAAAAGAAATTAATCAAACACAAGCCTTATTTACTAATGGTTTATTCATTGGGGTGCTGTTAGGAATTTTATTATCAATTGGTGTTACTTTATTTATTACTAGCGGCAAGTCTCCTTTTGTTCTTAAAGATACAGAAGGGGCATGTATCGAGATTAATTCTGCCTTTGGTGACGAAGATGTCATTGCCATTGACGAAGATGCATCTTTTGATTTCTATGAAAATTTACCAGAAAGCCAAGAAACTTATAGCAAAAATAGTCCAGCCAAAGTTAATGACGATAGAGCAATACAATATTACTTGCAGGTTGGGGCTTTTTCTGAAGAATCACAGGCAGATAATCTAAAAGCGAAACTCGCATTAATGAGTTATGAATCGGTCATCATGTCAGCCAGAATTGGTGATGACACATTTCACAGAGTGAGTGTTGGTCCCTATGAAGATATGGATGAAGCAAAAAAAATTCGTGAAAATCTGATTAAAGAAGGATTTAAGGCGAACTTAATCAAGCTCACTAAGCCAAAAGATTAAGTTATAAATTATTTTGAAGGAATCGCAATGAAAAAAATATTATTTCTAATTTGTTTGTTTATCTTCCAATTCTCTCATGCAGTTGATCCACAATTAAATGTCAACTTTAAACCAACTAAAGAGAAAATTGCTACAGAAGCAAGCGATAAAATTGAAGTCGTCGAAATGTTTTGGTATGGTTGTGGTCATTGTTATTCATTTGAACCTGAGTTAAAAAAATGGCAAGCGTCACTTCCAAAAGATATAGTTTTTAAAAAAATTCCAGCTGTGCCAAGAAAAGACTGGATTCCAATGGCAAGAGCTTATTACGCAATGGAGTCACTAGGCGTATTGGACGATTTACATAGTAAAATTTTTGAAGCCATTCACAAAGACAAAACTCTTAGCCCAGTTGATGAAGCTGGTGCTATTAAATGGATTGCATCCAACGCTAAATTAGATACCGACAAGGTGAAGGCTGCATTCAAATCATTTTCAATGGAAGCGAAACTAAAAAAGGCAAATCAAATGTTTCGAAGTGCAGGAGCGACTGGAGTCCCTACCCTCATTATTAATGGGTCGTACATCACTTCATCTACAATGGCAGGTGGGCCTAAAAATGCTATCGATGTAACTAACGGAATTATTGATTCGATTCGATCACAACAATAAAATCGATTGATTAAAAAAATATTTATTACCGGGGCATCCTCTGGATTAGGTTGGGCGCTTGCAAAAAGTTATGATTCTGAGAATAACATCCTAGGTTTGGTTGGTCGTAACAAAGAAAACTTACTCAAATTACAAAAACAACTTAGCTGTCGCTCACAAATATTAGTTGCTGATGTTGCAAAACCTAATTCAATGCGCATAGCTGCAAGTATCTTTAAAAAAAGATACGGCTCTCCAGATATTATTATAGCCAATGCCGGAGTGAGTTCTGGAACACTAGCCTCAAAAAAAGAAGATTTAGAAATCATTCATAAAATATTTCAAATTAATTTTCATGGGGTATTAAATACTTTTAGCCCATTCATGGATGATTTTCTGAAAAGAAAACAAGGCCAACTGGTGGCTATTGCATCCGTTGCAGGAGTCAGGGGGCTTCCGGGTGCTGGAGCTTATAGTGCATCAAAGTCAGCATTGATAAATTATATGGAAAGTATTCGGGTTGAATTAAAAAAATTTAATATCCATGTCACTACAATTTCACCCGGATATATTAAAACTCCGATGACAAACATCAATACATACCGAATGCCTTTTTTAATTGAAGCAGAACAAGCAGCAACTAAAATTATCAAGATAATAGAAAAGAAAAAATCTCATGCCATATTGCCATGGCAAATGTCCATGGTTGCAAAAATTATGCACTTTTTACCTAATTTCCTTTGGGATTTTTTAGCAAAAAATGGACCCAAAAAGAAGAGAAATATTTTATAAAAACATATTATATAAATTTATATAATGTTATATAATCAGTTATATGTTTGAAGCCATCGATCTAGCTCGTTTTCAATTCGCCTTTGTGGTTAGTTTCCACATTATCTTTCCTGCCTTTACTATTGGGCTGGCATCTTATCTTGCGGTTCTAGAAGGACTGTGGTTGTGGAAAAAAGAAGATCGATATCTCAAGATATTTAATTATTGGTTGAAGATTTTTGCTATTGCTTTTGGCATGGGTGTTGTTTCTGGAATAGTAATGAGCTATCAATTTGGCACAAACTGGTCTGTATTTTCTGATAAAACTGGCCCGGTTTTAGGTCCTTTAATGGGTTATGAAATTTTATCTGCCTTCTTTTTAGAGGCAGGTTTTTTAGGAATTATGTTGTTCGGCATGAACAAGGTAGGCAAAAAACTTCATTTTTTTGCAACCCTGATGGTAGCATTTGGCACATTTTTTTCCGCATTTTGGATTTTATCCGTTAATAGCTGGATGCATACACCTGCGGGATTTAGCATCAATGATGTAGGCCAATTTGTTCCAGAAAATTGGATTGAAATTATATTTAATCCCTCCTTTCCTTATCGGCTGACTCATATGTTAATGGCAGCCTATCTAACAACTGCTTTCGTTGTAGGTGCAGTTGGTGCATGGCATCTCTTAAAAAATAATAAAAATTTATGTGCTCGTACCATGTTATCAATGGCCATGTGGATGGCTGCAATTGTTGCTCCATTGCAGCTGATTGCAGGGGACATGCATGGTCTAAATACCTTAGAATACCAGCCTGCCAAAATTGCTGCTATGGAGGGTCACTATGAAACTAAAAAAGGTGCGCCACTTATATTATTTGGCATCCCTGATGACGAGGCGATGAAGATCAATTCCATTATTGAAATACCAAAATTAGGTAGCCTGATACTAAAACATGATATTGATGCTGAAATTAAAGGTTTAAAAGATTTTCCACCAGATGAAATACCTCCAGCTGAAATAATTTTTTGGTCTTTCCGCATTATGGTTGGTATTGGTATGGCTATGATTACTTTGGGATTATGGAGCTTATTGTTGCGATGGAAAAATAAATTTTATTCAACAAGACTATTTCATTATGTCTGTTTAGTCATGGGTCCAGCAGGATTTGTTGCCGTCATTGCTGGGTGGGTCACAACTGAGGTTGGTAGACAGCCATTTACTGTCTATGGAATATTAAGAACAATTGATTCTGTATCGCCTATTGATGCTCCCGCAGTTGCAACTTCCCTCATTGTTTTTATTGTGACCTACTTCTTCGTATTTGGTGCAGGAACTTATTATATTTTTAAACAGTTTTCGATTAACCCTGACTCAGATAAAGATCGAACAAAAAAAGTTGGTTCTTTGGGTGTTTCATTAAAGTTATTTGATAAAGCATGAGTATCGAATTAATTTGGGCTATCATTTTATGTATTGCCATATTTGCATATGTGGTGTTGGATGGCTTTGATCTAGGCATTGGCATTAACTACCCCTTCATAACATCCAAGTGGGAAAGAGATATCGCGATGAACACCGTTGCTCCCATATGGGATGGAAACGAAACATGGCTTATTCTAGGCGGCGGGGGTTTATTCGCTGCCTTTCCGCTTGCCTATAGTGTTGTTCTTCCAGCACTGTATGTGCCATTAACTGCCATGCTTGTTGGTCTTATTTTACGAGGTGTGGCTTTTGAATTTAGATGGAAAGATAAAAGCAAAAGTCAGATTTGGGATAAAGCCTTTATTATCGGGTCGATTTCAGCAACATTTTTTCAAGGTGTAGCACTTGGGGCTTTTCTTCAAGGAATACCCATTGAAGGTCGATCGTTTAATGGAGACTGGTGGCATTGGTTATCACCATTCTCAATTTTTACTGGCATTGCACTTATCTGTGGATATGGTCTTCTTGGATCAACTTGGCTAATTTATAAAACTGAAAATAAAACAAAACGTCATATGCAAGTTTTAGGTAAACGTTTTTTTATTTTAACTCTCATGATGATTCTAATTGTTAGTCTTTGGACACCTTTCTTACAACCGGAATATTTTCAAAAGTGGTTTAGTTATCCACGAATTTTTTATGTATTGCCTGTGCCATTGCTAGTTTTAATTGCTACCGTCTTTTGTTTTAGAGCATTAATTAAGAACTATGATTTACAGCCTTTTCTTTGGAGTGTTTTATTATTTTTACTTTCATTTATTGGTTTAATGATTAGTATTTATCCAAATATTGTTCCACCGGGGCTTGATATTTGGCAGGCTGCAGCTCCTCGAAAAAGTCTACAGTTCTTATTAATAGGGGTGCTAATTTTTATCCCGATTATCATTGCTTACACATCTTTTACTTATTGGGTTTTTCGTGGCAAAACTAAACCCAATGAAAGTTATCATTAATTGAAAAAAATAATCTACTTTATTTTTATTTGGATTTTATCGGTGGGTTTTATTTCTTTGATTGGATATTTAATCAAACTGTTAATTAAATAACTATAAATCTAGATCAATATTTTTTACTGAATTTAAAAATTGAGGCTTATATTGTGTTTTAGACTTTGTTTTCCCCTTAGGATCACTTATATTGTTGGCTGGTTGGTTTGATTTCTGATCCATTTCTTTAAATGCATAGATGATTGAATATAGCGCAACTAAAAATGAAAAAATAAGTATTAGTGATAATAAAGGTAAAGATAAATCCATATCTATCATTATAAATCGTCTACAGCTTTAATTAAATCCTCAACGCACTCTTTTGCGTCACCTAAAAACATCATCGTTTTATCATCATAAAATAATTCATTATCGAGTCCTGCATACCCAACTCCCATTGTTCTTTTATTAACAATGATCGTTTTTGCTTTTTGCGCCTCCAAAATAGGCATTCCATAAATTGCTGAACCGGGCTTCTTGGCCGCGGGATTAACAACATCATTTGCGCCAATAACAAATACCAAGTCTGTATCAGAAAAATCATTATTAATTTCTTCCATCTCAAACACTTGATCATATGGAACATCTGCTTCAGCCAGAAGGACATTCATATGACCTGGCATTCTTCCGGCAACTGGATGGATTGCATATCGAACATTAATATCTTTTTCTAAAAGTTTGTTTGTTAATTCTTGCAAAGCATGTTGGGCTCTAGCTACAGCCAAACCGTAGCCAGGGATGATAATTATATTTTCTGATGAGGTCATTAAATATGCCACATCCGCAGCTGAACCTGTTTTATGTTGTTTTTTATTTTCATCAACTGTTGCCTCTGCCACGTCCGATCCAAAGCCTCCAAGTAATACAGAAATAATGGACCTGTTCATTGATTTACACATGATGTATGACAATATTGCTCCTGATGATCCTACACAGGCTCCCGCGATAATTAATACAGAATTATTTAAAGTAAATCCGATGCCTGCAGCCGCCCATCCAGAGTAACTATTTAGCATGGACACCACAACAGGCATATCAGCTCCGCCTATGGGGATAATGAGTGTAATCCCTAATATTAGGGCGCAACAATTCATTAATATAAAAGCAAGATTACTTTCATAAATAAAAAAGATCATTCCAAAAATGATCATCAGTATAAAAATTAGTAAATTTAAAAGGTGCTGTCCCTTAAAAATAATTGTTTTAGTAATAAATTTTCCTGATAATTTTCCGAAGGCAACCAGGGATGCTGTAAAAGTAATTGCTCCAATAAACGATCCTAAAAATAATTCTACCCTTTGCGTTGTTGAATATATATTTGTGAAATTATAAATAGAAGCAAAAGCAATCAGCATTGCTGCCAACCCTACAAAAGAATGCATTAAAGCAACTAATTCTGGCATCTTGGTCATATGTACTTTTTTTGCAATAACAAATCCTATTGCCCCGCCTGCAAAGACTGAAATTGCGATAAGCCATAAAATATAATTCAAATTCATGCTTAGGGTAGTCATGACGGCAATAGTCATTCCAATCATTCCATAATAATTTCCTCTTCTAGAAGATTGAGGAGAAGACAGGCCGCGCAATGCTAAAATAATTAATATTGCTGACATCAAATACAAAGATAAATTTAGGGTCGTCATTATTTATTTTTTTCTTTCTTTTTGAACATATCCAGCATTCTCTGGGTAACCATGAATCCGCCAAAAATATTAATCGATGCAAAGAAAATTGCTATGGCGCCTAAGATACTGCTTAATGAAAAAATATTTCCATCAATTTCAACCACCTGGAGTATTGCTCCCACAATCACAATTCCGGATATAGCATTAGTAACTGACATTAAAGGGGTATGAAGTGCAGGGGTCACATTCCAAACCACATGGAATCCAACAAAAATAGCTAAAACAAATATTGTGATATTTTGTATCGTTAATATTTCATCCATATTTAATTCCTAATTTATTGAACACGCTTTTACAAGCTCGTCCTCTTTATTAATTTTTATTTGATTGTCTTGAACTATTAATTCAAGAAAAGAAAACAGATTTTTTGCATATAAAATTGAGGCATCATGCGCCATCATTGATGGAAGGTTCTGATAACCAATAATTGTTTTTCCATCAACCTTGCGTACTTGATCAACCTCAGTTAGTTCACAATTGCCACCTGCTATATCAACAATTACAGACCCTGGTTTCATTGATCGCACATCATCTGCGCTAACTAATACAGGTGGTTTTTTTCCTTGAATCAAGGCCGTTGTAATAACAATGTCAGATTTTTTGATAGTCTCAGATATGATATGTCTTTGTCTATCCAGCCAAGATTTTGGCATCATCTGTGCATACCCGCCCTTACCTTCTGCTATAGCTTTTTCTTCATCTGTTTCATAAGGTACATTAACAAATTTAGCCCCCAAAGACTCAACTTGGTCTTTGACTGAAGGTCTTACATCAGATGCTTCAACTACAGCACCTAACCTTTTAGCGGTTGCTATTGCTTGTAATCCAGCAACCCCAACACCTAAAATTAAAACTCTTGCCGGTTTTACAGTACCAGCAGCCGTCATAAGCATAGGCATAAATTTTTTATAATATTCTAAGGCTAATAAAACAGATTTATATCCAGCAATATTGGCCTGTGAGGATAAAACATCCATTGATTGAGCGCGAGTATTTCTTGGTAATTTTGAAAGATCAAAAGCATCGTTTTTAAAAGATCTGTTCTCAATAGGGTCTAAATTTCCAATCACTATTCCCTTTGTTAAGTCTTTTAATACTTCCTCAATTGGAGTTGATACTGTTAACAGAACATCAGCTGTATCTATTATTTCTTTTCTTGTTTTTATTAGAGCACCTGCATCAGTAAAATCGCTTTCTGTAAAATCAGCTTGAATATAACAATCTTGCTCAATAAAAACTTCTATTTTTTTTGCATTTAATTTCTTGGTTATCTCAGGGCTTATAGCTACCCTATTTTCATTTTTATCAATTTCATTTAATACGCCAACAATCATTGATTTTTACCTTAAAAAATTTTGATATTATTTGATTTTATATCTTTCAATGCTAATACAAACTTTTCAATTGCCTCCATTCTCACTGTACTCTTTCTGTAAGCAATTGCTATTCTTCTAAATGGTACTGGATTTTTAAACGGAATAATTTTTACAAGCGGATTATTATAATTTACAGCTGTTGCAGTTTTTGGTAAAACAGAAATTCCTAAATTCGATGCCACCATATTGCGAATTGTTTCAAGTGAGTTTCCTTGTAATACCTCACTTTTTTTTGAGAGATCTGGACAAGCTTCTACCACTTGCTTACTAAAACAATGTTCATTGTTAAGGAGTAATACTTTTTCGCTTGATAGGTCTTTGGCTATAATTTCTTTTTTCTTAACCCAATCATGGTTTGATGGAACAACGACATTAAACTCTTCATCATATAGCGGTATATATTCCGTTCCTGGTATATCAAAAGGCAATGCTATAACAGCCGCTTCGATTGATCCATTTTTTAAAGCTATTTCTAGGTTTTTTGTTATATTTTCTTCAACATCCAAAGGCATTTCGGGTGTTTTTTTTCTCAGCACAGGAATAATTAAGGGTAATAAATATGGAGCCACTGAATATATAAGACCAATTTTCAATGGGGATTTAAGTTGTTCCTGGCCAACACTAGATATGTCTTTAAGCTTATTCGCCTCGTCAAGGACAATGATTGCTTGATTAATTATTTTTTGACCTATTGGTGTAACTTTTACTTCGGTCCGACTTCTTTCAAATATTGTTACATTAAGGTCTTCTTCAAGTTTTTTTACTGCCAAACTTAATGCAGGTTGACTAACAAAACATTTATCAGCAGCTCTTCGAAAATTTTTTTCCTTTGCCACTGCAATGATAAATTTCAGTTCACTTAAAGTCATCAAATATCCAAGTTATTAACTCCAAGTGCATTTGACTCAATAAAGTTTCTTCTTGGCTCAACTTGATCACCCATAAGTGTAGAAAATACCTGATCTGCAGATATTGCATCTTCTATTTTAACTTGGAGTAAACGTCTTACGGATGGATCCATTGTAGTTTCCCATAATTGAGATGGGTTCATTTCTCCCAAACCCTTGTATCGTTGAATATTTAATCCTAATTTAGCTTCAGACATTAACCAATCCACGGCTTCTTTAAATTCTTTAACTTCTGCAATTTTTTCGTTTCTTGAAATAACAGCTATTTCTTGAATTAAGTCTTTCGTCAATGTGGATGTTTTAATAATTTGTTTATAGTCGCCTGAAAGTAAGAATTCCTCATCTAAAATAGACGTAATTAAATTACCATGCCTGAATTGATTAATTTCTATCATGAATTTTTCAGAATTAGGGTTTTTCTTTACATCAAAATTGATATTTTCTATTGATGAGGAAGTTTTTAATTTTTCAACATATGATAGTGCTGCATCCTCAGAATCAAGATTAATTTCACCACATGAATAAATCGCTTTTAAAATTGAAGGTTCATACCTGTAAGACAAACGCCTAATAACAGCATCATTTAAAATCATTTCTCTAGCCAAATTACCAAGCGACTCTCCTGATAAGGTGTTATCACCAATTTTAAGCTCTGCTCCCTCTAATGCTGATTCAATTAAATACTGTTCCAACTCTTGTTCATCTTTTAAATATTGTTCTTTTTTATTTTGTCTTACTTTAAATAAAGGTGGTTGTGCTATATATATATAACCATTTTCAACCAGTTGAGGCATCTGGCGATAAAAGAAAGTCAACAATAGAGTTCTGATGTGTGCGCCATCAACATCAGCATCGGTCATAATAATAATGCGATGATATCTTAGTTTTTCGAGATTAAAATCTTTGTCGATTCCAGTTCCCAAAGCAGTAATCAATGTTGTAATTTCTTGTGATGATAATAATTTATCTAATCTGGCTTTTTCTACATTTAAAATTTTACCTTTTAAAGGAAGAATGGCTTGATTTTTTCTATCTCTTCCTTGCTTCGCTGAACCCCCAGCCGAATCACCCTCGACCAAATATAATTCACATAAGCTAGGATCTTTTTCCTGACAATCCGCTAATTTTCCAGGCAAACCAAGCGAATCCATAGCGCCTTTTCGTCGCGTCATATCTCTCGCTTTTCGTGCAGCTTCTCTTGCACGGGCCGCATCAACAATTTTTCCACAAATTATTTTTGCATCAGCAGGATGTTCTAATAAATAATCTGTTAGTTTTTTGGCGACTATATCTTGAACAACGGGTTGAACCTCACTGGAGACAAGTTTATCTTTGGTTTGTGAAGAAAACTTTGGTTCTGGAACTTTTACCGATAAAACACAAGCCAACCCTTCACGCATATCATCACCAGTTGTATCAACTTTTGCTTTTTTTGCTAGGTCGTTCGATTCAATGTAAGTATTAATTGTTCTTGTCATTGCACCT
>Ga0213867_1000374_pt1 | contig 20435 bp, 22 predicted proteins | sample PICome_12_FD_160120 | JGI IMG/M metagenome (GOLD analysis project Ga0213867, IMG submission 160120) | Coastal seawater microbial communities near Pivers Island, North Carolina, United States - PICO540 | ecosystem: Environmental > Aquatic > Marine > Coastal | place: USA: North Carolina... | reverse complement strand
GCCCTATATAGGTACGAAGAGCCATCAATAATAAAAATTCTATCTTTCATGTAAATGCCTATCTTGGATATATCATAAAGCTTGTTTTCTTTATAATATGTAAACTAACAATATAAATCATTATGTTAAATAAAGTCATTGGAATTATTAAAACAGTTTATCAAAACTATTTTGAAATAGGCGCAACAATAGGAGCGCTTTTAATAGTTGGAATGGCCGTGGTTATGGATAGACTTCTCTATCTGGATGCATGTCCTTTGTGCATTATGACTAGATACCTTTTTATGTTTATTGCTGCTATTTCATTTGTTGGCTTTGTGTTTAAAAGAATAAGGATATTATCAAGACTGCTCACAGTTTTTTTTGGGGTATTAGGCTTGATTGTTAATTCAAGACAAATTTATCTGCAAAATTTGTCATTAGAAGAAATCTCTATGTTAACTCCAAATTGCGGTATGCCTCTTGAAACACAAATAGAATATTTTGGATTTTTTGCCGGTATAAGCAGGGCTTTTGAGGGCGGCCCAACTTGTGCAGAAGATGGGTGGAGGTTTATCTTTAACTTTGCAGAGTGGGCCCTGATATTTTTTATTGTTTTTGTTAGCGCTTCTGTGCTCAAATTAGTACTAAAGAGATAATATTCTGTAATAAAACTACATAAAATTTACCTGTTTAATGCTTTAAATAAAGCATTTTTTTATTTAATTGACACAATAATTCATTTGTTTTTTACTTCACTACATAACTATGTAAATTTTTAACAAATTTAACTATTCTATATGAATAGTTATTCTTAATACCTATAATGAAAACAAGATGATAGATTCAACAAATATACAGCACGAGCTTTCAAATGAAGAACTTATAAGCATCGCGATTGAAAATAATGAGGGTGTCATTGCAAAAAATGGAGCTCTAACTACTGAGACAGGCTCTAGAACTGGAAGAAGTCCTAATGATAGATTTATAGTCAAAGAAGAGACAACCGAAGCCTCTATTGACTGGGGAGAAATCAACAAACCCTTTGATAAAGATAAGTTTGAGCCTCTTTGGAATAAGGTAAAGAACTACCTTGATTCAAAAGATACATATGTTTCAAAGGTACATGTTGGATCGCATGAAGATCACTATCTGCCTATAAAAGTCAGGACTGAGACAGCGTGGCATGGATTATTTTCCAAGCTAATATTTGTCGATCCTAATGTATATAACCCAGGTGGCAAAGATGAATGGCAAATCTTAAGCGCCGCAAACTATGAGTGTGAACCCGAGTTAGACGGGACTTATTCTGAGGGGTGTGTAATTATAAATTTTGCTGAAAGAAAGGTTTTGCTTGCAGGAATGAAGTATGCGGGAGAGATGAAAAAATCTATGTTCTCGGTTCAAAACTTTTTACTTCCTGCCAAAGACGTGCTCCCGATGCATTGTTCTGCAAATGTAAATAAAAATGGTGATGTGGCCCTGTTCTTTGGTTTGTCGGGTACCGGAAAAACAACACTATCCGCAGATCCATCATGTGCTCTTATTGGGGACGATGAGCATGGCTGGGGGCCTGGCAGTGTATTTAATTTTGAGGGAGGATGTTATGCCAAAACTATTGATCTCTCCGAAGAAAATGAACCTGTTATATTTAAAGCAATAAAACATGGAAGCATCATAGAAAATGTATTTTTAGATGATGATTTAAACCCAGATTATTCAAATACCTCATTGTCAGAAAATGGCCGTGTGTGTTATCCGAGGTCTCACATTGATGATGCTGTTCCAGAAAATGCTGCTGGCGAGCCAAAAACTGTAATTTTTCTTACCTGTGATTTGACTGGGCTTATACCTCCAGTTTCAATTCTTTCAAAAGAAGCTGCTGCATATCACTTCTTGAGTGGCTATACCGCAAAAGTTGGATCAACAGAAATAGGATCAACTTCAGCAATTGAGTCAGCATTCTCAACATGTTTTGGGGCTCCTTTCTTTCCTAGGCCAGCTGGTGTCTACGCTGATTTATTAATGAAAAGAATGGAAGAATTTGGCTCTCAGGTTTTCCTTGTTAATACCGGATGGACTGGAGGACCTCATGGCGTTGGGTCAAGATTCTCAATCCCTACTACAAGGAGGATTGTTAACGCTATTCAAAATGGAGAGCTTGCTGATGCTGAAACAACACATCTGCCTGGCCTAAACTTATGGATTCCAAATCATGTGGAAGGAGTTGATGAAAAAATACTAAATCCAAGGAATACCTGGGACAATAAAGATGCCTATGACAATGATTTAAAAGGCCTCATAGCAAAATTCCAAGAAAATTTTAAAAAATTTAATTTGGGTAATAATATTATATCGGCTGGTCCAGGTTTCTAATGTCACAAGCTGATTTTGGGTCAAAGCTTAATCAGCTAAAACTAGCAGGATTTTTCGATTCTCTCGAAATTAATAGGGGCATAGAAAAAGAATCTCTCAGAGTAAATGCCGAAGGTAAAATAGCCTCAACTCGTCACCCCCGGGCCCTAGGCTCAGCCCTGACAAACCCCTCTATTACAACTGATTTTGCAGAATCTCTTATCGAATTAGTTACTCCAGTATTTCAAGACATTGATGATTTATATGAATATCTATTAATGTTGCATGTATTTGTAAATCAACATTTAAATGATGAAGTTTTGTGGGCATATTCAATGCCGCCCAGTATTGATGATGAAGATTCAATTAATATTGCTCAATACTCTGATACTAATGCTGGCAAAATTAAAGAAATTTACAGAAGGGGCCTCAAAGAAAGATATGGTTCTTCTATGCAATGCATAGCAGGAATCCACTTTAATTTTTCCTTGGGATCTAGTTCTTTAAAACAGCTTGAGAATAATTCTAATCAAGAAAATATTGATGAAATCTACCTTGGCTTGATAAGAAACTTTAAAAGGTATTACTGGTTTGTCTTAAGCGTTTTTGGTGCATCCCCTGTTGTAGATAAAACTTTCCTTAAAGGAAGGGACCATGATCTTGATGTGCTGGGTGACAAGAATTTTTATAAGCCTTTTGCGACATCTCTGAGAATGAGCGATATTGGATATAAGAGTTTTGCTCAAAAAGATATGGATATCAGGTATGACTCATTAAATGAGTTTTTGCAAAAGATTAAAGATGCTATTTTGATTCCTTTTAAGCCGTTTGAAGATATTGGTTTGAAGAAAAATTCTGAGTGGCTTCAAATATCTACTGGCAGACTACAAATTGAGAATGAATATTATGATTCAATAAGGCCTAAGAGGGTTGGTAATAAGGACCTGCGGCCCCATGAGCTTCTTCTATCATCTGGCATAGAATACGTTGAAGTAAGAGGAATAGATTTATCGCCCAATGAGCCAGTTGGTATTTCTAAGGATCAGATTAGGCTTTTGGACTTGGTATTAATATATTGCATTATTTTAGATAGCCCCTTAATAGATGATGCCGAGTCTGAGAAAATCAAACAAAATGAATCTTCGGTTATCAGTAATGGAAATAATCCTGAAGCTACAGTATTTTTTAATGACAAAGAACAATTCATAGGAACAGCAAAACAAAAGGTAGTAGAAAAACTTAGGATGCTTGCAAATGTTATGCCTAATAGCTCGGAATACATTAATGCACTAAAGTCTGTTGAGAATGAGAATGAAATTATAGGCTCTTTAAACGATGGTGAAATTGCATTTACTGATTATGGAATGCTTAAATCAAAGTTACATAAATCATATTTAAGCTCTTTGGAATTTAGTGATTTAGAAAAATTTAAAGATGAAGCTAGGGAATCCTGGAAAAATTTTGATAAACTCAATACTTTAGAAGAGCCGAGCATGGATGAGTTTATTAACTCATATAACTCAAAACTATAAAGAAGGGGGAAAAATGAAAGCACTACAATGTGTAGAACTAGGTGGTCCGGAAAAACTTCAATTCAATGAGGTGCCTGATCCGGTCATTGCTCCAGAGCATGTAATTATTGAATTAAAGGCTGCAAGCATTAATTTTCCTGATGTTCTTATGATACAAGGACTTTATCAGTTTCAGCCCCCTCTTCCTTTTATACCTGGAGGAGAGGCTGCAGGTATTATCACTGAAGTTGGTGAAGGAGTAGAAGGATATAAAGTTGGTGACAAGGTTTTCGCTGCGGCAATGGTCGGAGGCCTTGCTGAAAAGCTTCTTGCTCATCAGTCAATGTTGCGACCAATCCCAGAAAATATGGACTATGAAATAGCTTCAGCCCTCTCTGTAACATATGGAACATCTTTATATGCACTAAAACAAAGAGCTAATCTGCAGCAAGGAGAAACATTGCTAGTGCTTGGAGCATCAGGCGGTGTTGGCCTTGCAACAATTCAGCTAGGCAAAGCCATGGGTGCAAAAGTTATTGCGGCAGCCTCAACCCAAGAAAAGATTGATATATGCATTGCAAACGGAGCTGATGAAGCATTTATATATCCATCTGGCAATCTGTCACGAGATGATCAGAAAGAGTTATCAACAAAAATTAAAGATCTAACTGGGGGCAAAGGTCCAAACGTAATATACGATCCAGTTGGGGGTAGTTATGCTGAACCTTGTTTGAGATCAATTGCATGGGACGGAAGGTATCTTGTTATAGGGTTTGCTGCTGGAGCTGATCAAATTCCTAAAATGCCATTAAATCTTGCGCTACTCAAAGGATGTCAAATAGTAGGTGTATTTTGGGGGGCTTGGGCTGGAATGTTTCCAGAAGAAAATAAAAAGAATTTTGAAGAGCTATTTTCACTTTTTTCAGATAGAAAAATTGATCCTACGCCTTCTGATAGATTTTCCCTTGAAAACTCAGCAGATGCCATAGCACATCTAAAAGATCGAAAAGCTAAGGGCAAGGTTATAGTTTCTATAAATTAGTTCGATGTAACTGATTGATAGGTTAAAGATAGCCTTGGGGTTGTGAATGGCGGCCTAAAAAAACCTGCAAATTCAGCATCGGGATTTATAAGAATTATATTATTCACATGATTGTCCAAATGACTATGATCCATATGTTTATGAGACGGCATAACATTGTTAACAGCAAGCTGTGTAGCAAGATTTAAAAGCATTGGTCTGCTTCCTCTTACGCCTATAAATTCTTCTGCAAATCCTTTTGCATACTTATCAATAGATTCTGCCGTATCCCTCTCTGGATCAATAGTGACTAAAACCCATTGCTTATCCTCTAATGGATAGTTTTTGTCTTTCAAAACACCGAGAAGCTTTGACATTTCATACATAGTAACTGGGCACTCCTCTGGACAATTGGCAAATCCAAAGTACATCAAAGTCCATTTGCCTTGAAGGCTGGCCTTTGTAAAAGTAACTTCATTTGAGGTTAAAAATGAAAAGTCAGAGATTTCCTTAGGCTGGTCAAACATAAATAAACCATTTATGAGAAGCTCGTTTTTATCAAGGGTTCTTGGGGTAGTGAGCTTGTTTACAAACAAGAACATAACAATCGCTATAAAAACAAAAATTAAAATTAAATTAAGCCTGATTCTGTTTGATTTCATAAAATAAAGTGGTCCGCCAGCAAAGCTATAAATATTAAAAATATGTAATAAATTGAGAAGGTAAACGTCTTCATTGCATAGTCATCGCCTTCAGCGAAGTAAAGCTTGATAGAATAATACAAAAATAAAGAGCTGAGTATTAGTGCAGAAAATAAATAAATTATGCCTGACATTAAAACGATATAAGGAAGCAAGCTCACCAAATACAAGATAATTGTATAAAGGACTATTTGCAGTTTTGTGAATGCAACCCCATGTGTAACTGGAAGCATTGGTATAGATTCTTTGGCATATTCGTCTTTCCTATATATTGCCAATGCCCAAAAATGTGGTGGAGTCCAGATAAAAATTATTAAAACCAAGAGTAGAGCGTAAGCATCAATAGAGTTTGTAATTGAGGTCCATCCTAATAAGGGTGGGGCTGCTCCAGCCAACCCTCCGATAACTATATTTTGCGGTGTAGCTCGTTTTAAATAAACTGTATAGATAAATGCATACCCTATTAATGAAGCTATTGTTAAATACATAGTAAGTGTATTTACAAAAACATAAAGAATTAGCGCGCCAAGAAATCCGATAATTGTTGCAAAAATGGTTGCATGCAAAGGCGTAAGATCGCCTTGAGGAAGAGGCCTTTGATCTGTTCTATTCATAGATGCATCTGCATTTCTATCTATAACTTGATTAATTGCAGCAGCAGATCCAGAGCAGAGGGCTATTCCAAGCAAAGAAATAAAAATTGTATATAAGGATGGGAGCTCTTCCTGAGCTAAAAGCATTCCAACCAATGCTGTAATAAGCATCATATAAACCACATTTGGTTTACATAAATTGTAATAGCTTTTTAAAAGGCTCATTTTTTCCAAGCCAAATAATTAACTGTAAATATCGCTAATAATAAGGTTGCAGCCACAAGGTTATGAGCAATTGCAACATATAAAGGCAACACATAGATTACATTAATAATTCCGAGAGATATTTGTGTGACCAAAAGTATTCCAATGGTTGAAGCAAGTGGTGCTGCAGATGAGAACCATAACTTTGAAATAAGTATTAAAAAAACTATTGTCACAATGATTGCAGATATCCTATGCGAATAATGAATTGCAACTCGTGCTGAATTATCCAATAAACCATATAAGTAGTTTGGGCCTACTTCTTGGCTAAAATCAAAACCTTGTTTAAAGTCCATTTCTGGTAAATATGATCCTTGACAGGTTGGAAAATCAACACACGCCAGCGAAGCATAATTTGTGCTTGTCCATGCGCCTAGAAAAATCTGGAATAAGAGAATTATTAATGCAATTAGAGATATAAACTTAAGCTGAGGTACTCTCATTTTGTTTAAGACTTCAAAATTACCTGCTTTTATAAATATAAAAAAGAAAAGGCTAAGCGTAAAAAAACCTCCAAACAGATGGCCGGTAACAATGATTGGCAAAAGTTTTAAGCTTACTGTTAGGTATCCAAACAACCCCTGGCAACAAATAAAAACTAAAAGTCCTAGTGACCACCATCTTAACTTCTTGTCTTCTTTTGTCTTGAATGAGATATAGGTTAATAGGATTGCGATCAGCCCAAGAGTCGCAGCAAAATACCTGTGCACCACCTCAGGAATAGCTTTATTTATATCATAGGGAAAAGCTGGATATCTACTCTCAGCGAGTGCAATTTCAGCAGCATCAGTTGGAAACACAACAAACCCATAACAACCTGGCCAATCAGGGCAACCTAATCCAGCGTCAACTAATCTTGTCCATGCACCTAATGCGATAACTACAAAAGCAAAACACACTCCGAACAGAGATAAATTTTTTATATTGTTCATTAAATTAATACCTTCAAGTCTTTAAGAATTTTTTTTGGGTCTGTGCCCGGCGGGAAAAACATTACCGCTCTACCATATGGATCAATTATAAATATAGGATTTTCTATATTCATGTCTATTGAAGAATTTCGTTGTAAAACATTAAGCAACATGCCGTTTTCGTCAATTAGTTTAGACGTCCTTGGGTAATCTTTTAACAATTCATCCAAATCTTGTTCTATTAACTTATTTGAAAAGAAGGCAACTCTTTTTAATTTATAGATGTCTCTATTCAAAGCGACATTGAGCTGCCTCATGAAATATATAGACTCTTGCGCTTTTTCAATATCCGTAACATAGACGCTTAATACCCATTTTCCATCTGTAAACTTAAATTCTTCTTTGTCTTCTTTAATTGAAAATTGTTCAAAATTAAAATAGTCCTTAAAGAAAACTCCATTATTGTTTGTATTGGTTGGAGAAATCCCAGCAGAGAAAATAATTGACGAGGCAACCACTACGGCAATAGGGGTTAGAAGTATTATTGCTGCTAATATTTTATTTTTCATTTCTACTCCCTATCCATAGGTACATAAAACAAATTGCCAAAAACATTGTGAACCACTGTACGGCATAGCCGAAATGTTTCGCAGGCGTCATGTTTGTGGGTGTAATTTTAATATATTCTAGGCTATCTTTCAGCGTTGGCTCTGCAACCAAAATAAATGGAAAAAGCTCTTGATTGAATGCAGTCTGTAATACTTCAATGTTTTTTGTTTGTGATACTTTTGGCAAACTATTGGTTATTAAATTTTCTGAAAGAACAAAGCCCAACTCTGGCCTTTCCAAAGTTCCAAAAACCGTTACTTCATCTTTGGTGGTATTGAGTTGAGGTAACTTGCTTCGATCATTTCCTGCAGAGAACCAACCTCTATCAACAAGTAGTATTTTTTTAGTATCTTCAGAAATTAAAGGGGTAAGGACCTTATACCCTGCTACGCCTTTATTTATTACGTTATCTACAAGGACCTGTTTACTTGGGTCAAAATAGCCTTTAGTCACTACCCTTTGCCATTTAAATGAGCCGCTAGAGAGTTTCTGAGGTAACTCATCTCCGGCTTGCTCATATGCTGTTAATATTTTTGATTTAGCTTGGCCTCTCTCAATTTGCCAAATACCTAAAGCGAAAAAAGAAATTGCAAAGAATACAAAAAAGAATGAAAGTCTTTTCCCTGGATTAAATCTTCTTTTACTCATATCTATGTTTGTATTATTAATCTAAAATAAAATTATGCTTAAAACAATTATTATTATTGTAGTGGTACTTTTGTTAATTTCTCTTGGTGCCAGTCTAGTATTTTTGTTAATAGATCAAGGTAAAAAAGAGAGCAAAAGAACCGCATATGCTTTAGGGGCAAGAGTGACTTTTGCTGTTATTCTTGTTCTGCTTATTGCCTATGGATTGTTTACTGGTGAACTTGGCAACACAGTGCCATGGCAGTAAATAATTACAGTATATAAACAAATAAAAATAACATTACCCAGACAACATCTACAAAATGCCAGTACCATGATGCTGCTTCAAATCCAAAATGGTCATGTTGTTCAAAATGATTATAGCGAAGTGATCTAATCAACATTACTGACAGCATGACTCCACCCATCATCACATGAAAACCGTGAAATCCGGTTAACATGAAAAATGTAGAGCCATATATTCCTGAATTCAATGTGAGTCCATAATGTGCGTAGGCTTCGTAATATTCTGCTATTTGCAAGCCAACAAAAGTCAAAGCTAAAAATACAGTTATGCCTAACCAAGTATTGAATTTCTTTCTGTCATTGTTCTTGAGGCCTATGTGAGCAATATGAACTGTAACGCTTGAAGATAATAAAACAATTGTGTTCCATAACGGCAGCCATGCAAGTGCATGACCCCAACCAGGAAAACTCATGTTTTTCTTTGCTAAAGCGTACTCTGATCCTGCATCAGGTGTTGTCATTACTGGCCATGTAGCTTCAAAGCCTTCCCAAAGACCAATAGCCTCAACACCGACTCCTTTTTCTCCAAGTCCTGCTAACCAGGGCACAGCAAAGGTTCTGACATAAAAAAGCGCTCCAAAGAAAGCGGCAAAAAACATTACTTCAGAAAAAATAAACCAGGCCATGCCATAAACATATGATTTCTTAAGCTGTGCGCTATCAAGCCCAGCTAGATGTTCTTGAACTACCTTTCTAAACCAAAAGAATAGAGTTGCGAATAAACTTGCAAAACCTGCATATAAAATGAAGACTGAATTACTGCCCTCAACACCAACGTTGTTTATAGTGCTTGAAGCGCCCATGACTAAAAGGAAAAGCGAGAATGCTGCAAATATAGGCAGTCTACTTTGGTCAGGAACATAATATGATTGATTGCTCATTTAATTTTTCTCCAGTTGCATATTGTTATGCGCTAATTTTTCTTGATTATAATCAGTGATATCAAAAATGGTATATGAAAGGATCACGTTTTGTATTGTTTCTGGTAATTCATTTGAAATTAAAAATTTTACAGGTAAAAGAGCTTCTTCTCCTGGTGCCAGCTCTTGCTGTTCAAAACAGAAACATTCTAGTTTCTTTAGATGAGCCGCTGCGTTTGATGGGGCAATGCTTGGAACAGCTTGGGCTGTCATGGTTTTGCCTGTTGTGTTTTTAACATAAAAATTTGCGTTGTAGTATTTACCAGTAACAACTCCCATCACCTCATCAGATGGTTTAAATGTCCAAGGCATGTTTTCATTATTTGATGAGATAAATTGAACAGCAACGTCTCTGCCTTCAAAAGAAGCATATTGATCAGAGTCATTAGATTGAAAAATTTTTCCATTGATGCCCGTTACCTCGCAGAAAACATTATATAAAGGGACAAGAGCAAATGAGAAGAAAAACATAGCTACCACTGTGGCACCTAAAAATTTTATTGTTTTCTTCCCGTTTGAATTCATTTTTCTAATCTACTTTAGGAGGAGTTTCAAATGTATGGTAAGGAGCAGGCGATGCAACGGTCCATTCCAAACCTCTTGCGCCCTCCCAAACCTGATCAGTTGCTTTCTTTCCGCCCATTACTGTCTTAATAACAATGAAGAGGAAAAATACTTGCGATATTCCAAATAGGAAAGCCCCTACAGTTGAAATCATATTCCAATCAGCGAATTGAAGCGCATAATCAGGATATCTTCTTGGCATTCCAGCCAGGCCTATAAAGTGTTGCGGGAAAAAAGTAACATTAACGCCAATAAAAGATAGCCAGAAGTGAAGTTTTCCTAACCTTTCATCATACATATTGCCTGACCATTTTGGTATCCAGTAATAGACAGCTGCCATAATAGAGAATATTGAACCAGGCACCAGGACATAATGAAAGTGAGCTACAACAAAATACGTATCATGATATTGAAAGTCTGCAGGAGTGATTGCAAGCATAAGGCCTGAGAATCCACCAAGTGTAAATAAAACTACAAATGCGCATGCAAATAACATAGGTGTTTCAAATGTCATTGAGCCTTTAAACATGGTAGCAATCCAATTAAAAACTTTAACTCCGGTTGGGACAGCGATTAACATTGTTGCCCACATGAAGAATAGCTCTGCTGCTAAGGGCATGCCAACAGTAAACATATGGTGAGCCCATACAACAAATGAAAGTATCGCAATTGATAGCATCGCCCAAACCATTGAAGAATATCCAAAAAGCTGTTTTCTAGAGAATGTTTCAATAATGTGAGAGACAATTCCAAATGCTGGAAGAATCATAATATAGACCTCTGGATGACCAAAGAACCAAAAGATATGTTGAAATAAAACCGGATCCCCTCCACCCGCAGCATTAAAGAAACTGGTTCCAAAATGGATATCCATTAACATCATCGTCACTGCTCCAGCCAAAACCGGCATAACTGCAATAAGCAAATATGCTGTAATAAGCCATGACCAAACAAATAAAGGCATTTTCATAAGATCCATGCCAGGCGCTCTCATGTTCATGATCGTCACAATTACATTAATAGCTCCCATGATTGATGATGCTCCCATGATGTGAACTGAAAAAATAAAGAAAGTAACGCTTGGCGGTGCATAAGTTGTAGATAGGGGTGCGTAGAATGTCCAACCAAAATTAGGCGCTCCACCCTCCATAAATAATGATGCTAATAATATAAAGAATGCAAAAGGAAGTATCCAAAAACTCAGATTATTCATCCTAGGTAATGCCATATCCGGCGCTCCAACCATCATTGGAACCAACCAGTTTGCCAAACCAACAAATGCAGGCATAACGCCTCCAAAAATCATTATCAAACCATGAAGTGTGATCATTTGGTTATAAAATTCAGGCTCAACAATTTGCATTCCTGGCTGAAATAACTCAGCCCTTATGATCATGGCCATTGCTCCACCTATAAGGAACATAGCAAAAGAGAACCATAAGTATAAAGTACCAATGTCTTTATGGTTGGTTGTATATAACCATCTGCTTAGGCCTTTAGCAGGACCGTGATGATGATCGTCGTGATGATTTTCAATAACTGCGCTCATATTTATCTTTCCTGTTTAAATTTTTGGTTTCTTGTAATCAACTATATCTTTAGGGGTAACAATTTCTCCGTCGCCGTTTTCAGCATTTCCCCATGATTGTCTTGTGTATGTAATTACTGCTGCTAGCTCTACTTCTGATAAATAATCAAATGAGTTCATAGCGGCGCCCTGAACACCTTCCATTAGAATTTCAATATTTTTAGGCTTATCATTTAATACAATGTCACTACCTGCTAGGGCTGGAAAAATTCCAGGTATTCCCTGGCCATTCGTTTGGTGGCATGCAACACAATTTGTTGCGTATACTCCTTCTCCTCTTTCAACAAGCTCAGCCGTTGTCCATTCCTTTTCAGTAAGCTCAGCTAATTTAAAAGCTTCCTCTTTCTTGTCATTAATCCATGCATCGTATTCATCTTGCTCAACAACCTTTACAACAATCGGCATAAAGCCATGATTTTTTCCACAAAGCTCTGTACATTTACCTCTGTAAATCCCTGGCTTGTCTACTGTTGTCCAGGCAGTATTCACAAATCCAGGAATAGCATCCTGTTTAATTGCAAATGCTGGCACCCACCAAGAATGGATCACGTCATTTGCTGTGATTAAAAACCTAACTTTTTTACCAACAGGTATTACTAAAGCCTCATCAACTTCTTCGAGATAGTTCTCTCCTTTTGGAACAAGATTATAAATTTCATCCATATCCGTTGAGAGATTCGAGAAGAAGCTAACTCCATCTTCTAGGTATCTGTACTGCCATTTCCACTGATAACCAGTTACTTGAATATTTACATCTCCAGCAGTATCGTCATACATCTTTGTAAGTGTTTTAGATGCTGGCACTGCCATTGCAATTAAAATTAGAAAAGGAATAACCGTCCATGCTATTTCAACTTTAGTGCTCTCATGAAAAGTTGCGGCTACAGGATTCTTTTTCTTTGTATGAGCAAACATTGAATAAAACATTACACTGAATACAACCACTCCGATTGCCACACATATCCAGAAAATTAACATGTGCAAATCAAAAACTTCCTTACTAATAGCGGTCGCTCCCTCTGTCATGTTTAGATCAAACCAGTCAGCTTGAGCTGAGGTTGAAAAAAGTGTTAGTGTAAAAATATATCCAGCAAACTTATTGATTAAATTAAATGGCATTTTCAGTCCTGTGGTGATTGCGTTTCTTATAAAAATAAAATTCATTAATAAACCATTATAAGCCTTTTTTATAATATAGCCTAGGCTTGTGGTTGTTTACGGTGCGTATAATATACTTTTGTTGGCCTTTATTCTAGTTTTTATAGCTTTTTAAATTCATCAATATTTATTGCTTTTATGGTGTCTGTTTTTTTGTTTTCTGAGCCAGGTCTTGTCTCCTTGAAATCACATTTAACGCAATATATATGGTCATTGTCTTTGCTTATTGCAATAGTATCTATGGCCTTGCAGCTTGGGCAAATTGCGCCTGAAATAAACTGAATGAATTTGGTCATAAAGACTTTAGGTCAATAAGAGCCTTGTCTGTGTTTGGCTTTACTCCAAACCAATTATTAAAAGAATAGGCGGCTTGATTAACCAACATACCAATTCCATCATAAACATTTGGCGATATTGCTTTTGCCCAATCACAAAAAGGTGTTACTTCAAGTGAATAATTGAGATCATAGAAAACTTGATCTTTATGAGTGGTCAAATATGGCGCAGAGAACTGTCCGGTTAAACCAGCAGAACTTCCATTTATAATTAAATCTGGAGAGGTATCGCTTTGGTCATTTGTAGCTACATTAATATCAATATCTGAAAATAGTGATTTATATTTTTTTACTAGTGAAACAGCCTTATCCTCCGTTCTATTGTTTATGATAATTTGCTTAGGCTTTTCTTCAATAATTTTATATAAGATGCTTTCAGATGCTGCACCAGCTCCTATTATCATTATTTTTTGATTTTTTATAACCACTCCTTTTGATTTTAGGTCATCAATAAAACCAGCTCCATCTGTGCTATCAAGATAAAGCGATCTGCTCTCTTTTTTAATTGTGTTAACAGCTGCGATTATTTTTGCTTCTTCAGAGATCTTTCCCTCAAGTTGTGCTGCTGATTTTTTAAATGGAAGTGTTATGTTTAAGCCCAGGGAGTCCTTGTGTGAAAAAAACTCCTTAATAAAGCTATTAAAATTATTTTCTTCAACCTTAAATGCTTCATAGGAAATTGATATGTTCTCATTTCTTGCAAAACGAGAATGGATAAAAGGCGACAATGAATGCTCAATAGGATTGCCAACAACTCCAAGCTTAAAGATTTTAGACATTCCAGTCCTTATTGAGGATCTTAATTAATTTCTTTTCTCTGGCTTCCATAGATTTTGTTTTCTTATAAACCCAAGATGCATTAAGTGGAAGAGAAGAGAGGATTGAGGAAATCCTTCCGTTTGACTGAAGCCCAAATGCTGTTCCTCTGTCATTAACAAGATTAAACTCTACGTACCTGCCTCTTCGAATTTCCTGAAATTGCTTATCTTCTTTAGTGAAAGTTTCTTTTTTTCTATTATTAATAAGCTCTTTATAGGAGGAAAGATAGGTTTTAGCTATTGATTCAAGAAAATTTATACTTGAATCAATAGATTTATACTGCTTGTTATCAAAAAATATACCTCCAACCCCCCTTCTTTCATTTCTATGAGGAATATAAAAATATTCATTGCAGGTTTTCGAAAAAGATTTGTAAAAAGACTTATCAAATCTATCAAGATTTGCTTTAGCTTGAGAGTGCCAATTATTAATATCATCTTTGTATATAACATATGGAGTTAGGTCATATCCGCCTCCAATCCACCAGTCCTTAATTTGTTTATTTTTATTTAGAATACAAAATAATCTAATGTTCATATGGCTTGTTGGAATATTTGGATTTTTAGGGTGGCATATTACTGATACACCCATTGCTTGAAATCCATATCGGGTTGATTTAACTTTTGAATTTCCAAGGGCTGATTTTGGTAATTTAGAGCCATAAATTGAAGAGAAATTTACTGCGGAATTATCAAAAATATTTCCGTTCTGTATAACGCAAGTTTTTCCTCCACCACCCTCGGGTCTTTTCCACGAGTCTTGGATAATATCAGTGTTTTTAGAAAGTTCCATTTTAGAATAAACATCAAAAATTTCTTTTTGAATAGTTAGGAATCTTTGTTCAAGTTTTTTCAATTTATGGCCTTATTATTTCTCTTGTATGTAAGTCTATTATAGTAGTTGGTTTGGTTTCCTTGCCAAGCTCTTCATCATAGTATGCAAGATGGTTGTTGTTAGCAAAAGTTTTAATAATTTCTGGTCCATTATTTAATATTTGTTTCCCTGAAATGTTCGCAGAAGTTGATACCATTACACTATTAAATACTTTTAATAGTGCTTTTAAAGGATAGTGATTACTCACTCTAAAAGCTAACTTACCAGTATTGTTTTTTAAATGATCTGGTATTGATTCTTTATACTTTATTAGAAATGTGACTGGGCCTGGCCAGTGATTATTTAAAAAAACCTCATCTTTATGGTCTAAAGGATTTGAGTATTTTTTTACTATTTGAATTGAACTTGCGAGCAAAATAAAGCTTTTGTTTAAGCTTCTTTTTTTTAATTTGAAGAGGTTTAAATAGGCTTCTTTATTTAATGCGTCACAACCAAGGCCCCAAACCCCCTCGGTCGGATGCGCAAGTATTTTCCCAGATGAAATCCACTCAATTGATTGGTCTAAATTGAGTGGATTTTGATCAACCAATTAAGAATTTAGTTTGGCGTTTTTTTCAAGAACCTCATTCTTCATGTTCTCTTTATATTCAACTAACTTAGCAGCCAAATCCTCTCTTCCAGTAGATAAAATTTGAACGGCTAAAATTGCGCTATTTTTAGCACCGCTTTTACCTACTGCTACTGTTGCAACAGGAACACCTGGAGGCATCATTACTGTGCTCAGTAAAGAGTCAATGCCACCCATTCCACCAGATTCAATTGGTATTCCAATAACTGGCTTTGTTGTATGCGCAGCTAACGCTCCGGCTAAATGAGCCGCCATTCCAGCAGCTGCAATAAATACCTTGCATCCATTGGACTCAGAAAGCTTTATGAATTCAATTACATCGTGAGGTGTTCTATGGGCTGAAAGCACATTTTTAGTAAAATTAACGCCAAAAGACTCTAAAATTGGAAAAGCAGCCTCAACTACGGGCAAATCAGAGTCTGATCCCATAATTATAGCTACATCAGTAGTGGTGTTAGTCATGATTTATTATGTTGTTAGTTAACAATTAGATTATAATTTAACAAATACCAATTAACTAGCAAAAAAGGCTTAAAAATAAAGGTAAATTATGGAAAATAGTCTTAAAATTTTAAAATTTCCTGATCCAAGACTAAGAACGGTTGCTCAGCCAGTTAAAAAATTCGACAAAAGTCTAAAAAAGCTTGCAGATGATATGTTAAATGTAATGTATAAAGAAAATGGCATTGGTTTGGCGGCAACTCAGGTAAATCATCACATAAGACTTATAGTGATAGATGTAAGCGAGGAGAAAAATGAGCCAAGGTATTATGTAAATCCTGCTTTTGAAGTTTTAAATGAGGACTCATGCCTGTCTTTTGAGGAGGGGTGTTTGTCTGTACCAGGCTTTAATGAGGAAATTACAAGGCCTGATAATATTATTCTTAAGTGGCAAGATATAGATGGTAAAGAGCATGTTGATAAGCCATCTGGCCTGCTAACAGTGTGCATACAGCATGAAATAGACCATCTTGATGGAAAATTAATGGTTGACTACATCAGCCCAATAAAAAGAGATAGAATTAAAAAGAAACTTTTAAAGAAATAAGAAGATTTTAAAAGAATTTAGGGGATTTTTAAAGAAACTATGAGAATTCTATATGCTGGTTCGCCCGCTCCCTCAGCAAAAGTGCTTGATCACCTTGCACAAAACGAAACGATAGAGGTTGTTGGGGTTATTACTCAGCCAGACAAAAGAAGAAAAAGGCGGAGTGCTAAAGAGGGCTCTGCCGTGGCTGATGTTGCTGAAAAACACAAACTAACTTTATTAAAGCCACAAAAATTAGATGAAGATTTTAAAGAAAGCATCAAAAATATTGAGTTTGATGTAATGATTGTTTCTGCATATGGAAAAATATTGCCTAATTGGCTTTTAGATAAAGCATTAATAATGCCTGTAAATATTCACTACTCATTATTACCAAAGTATAGAGGCGCATCGCCTATTCAAAGTTCAATTTTAAATGGAGACAAAGAGACCGGTATAACTTTTATGAAGATGTCTCAAAATATGGATGAGGGTGACATTATAGAAAAGTTTTCAATTTTAATTCATGATTCCTGGAACAAGACTGATCTTGAAAATGCTTTATCTGATAAATCAGTAGAAAAGATTATTGAAGTTTTAAATAATATTTATGCCAATAATTATTCACTCGAAAAACAAGATCATGATAAAGCATCTTATTGTTTTAAAGTGCAAAAGCAAGATTCAATCGTTGATTTTAATAGCCCATCTTTTAGTATTTTAAATAAATTTAGAGCTTTAAATGAATGGCCGGGCCTCTCTTTTATACATAAAGAAATAAGTATAAAAATCCATAAACTCCATGTTGAGCCTTGTGACTTAAGCTTTAAACCAGGTGAAATTATATCATTTGATAAAGAAGGAATTACTATAAAAACATTAGATTCATCTATAGTAATTACTCACTTACAATTTCCTAATAAAAAAATTATTAGCTCACAGGATGCTTTTAACTCTTACAAAGGGTTTTTTTAAAAAATTTATTTTTATGAATAAGTCTTTTAATTGTCCTAAAAGAGGTTTAATTTACTAACTATGAAAATAGCAATTTTAGGGGCTGGTAGAGTTGGGAGCAGTCTCGCAAGAAATTTATCTAATAACAACTATGAAGTTTCTATTGTGGATGAGGATAGAAATAAAATAGATAGCCTTCAAGAAAAGCTAGATATAGGCTGCGTGGTTGGCCATGCTGCTCATCAAGACTCTTTTAAAAAACTTGGTATTGATGAAGATACAATAGTGATTGCAGTTACAAGCAATGACGAGGTAAACATAATCGCATGTCAGATTGCAAAAAAACAATTCAATGCGAAAAAAACTATCTGTAGATTTAAAGACTCCGAATATATAAATAATTTATCTATTTTTGGAGACAATATAATAGACATCCCAATTAGCCCAGAGTATGAGGTAACTTCTCATCTTAGAGAGCTTATTGCTCACCCTGGTGCAAATCAAATTGAAGAATTTGCCGATGGTAAAGTGAAGTTAGTTTCGGTGAAAGCAAAAAAACAAGGTGAGCTTGTAGGAAGAGAATTGAAGAACATAAAAGATGATATGCCTGGTGTTGAGGCATATATCCCTATGATATATAGAAAAAACAAGCCTTTTATACCAAACGGAGACACTGTAATTAAAGAAAATGATGAAGTTTACTTTGTTTCTGGGTCAGATAGTGTTGATAGAATAGTAGACGAATTTAGACATGAAGACGCATCATCAAGAATAATGATAGTTGGTGGTGGCAAAATTGGCTTTTCTTTGGCTAGAGAGCTTGAGAATGACTATAAGGTTAAATTAATAGACTCTAACGAAGAAAAGTGTGAGAGGCTATCAAGGAGCTTAGACAAAACAATTGTGCTTAAAGGCTCCGCAACTGATGATGACCTTCTTAAGAGCGAAAGTATAGACTCTATAGATGTTTTTTGCGCTTTAACAAACGATGATGAGACAAATGTTATGTCTTCGTTGCTAGCAAAAAAGCTGGGCGCAAGAAAAACTATGATTATTTTAAATAACCCTTCATATTTGAAGTTAGTACCTGGGTTTATAGATACTTATATTGCGCCCTACAGATTAACCGTGTCATCTGTTCTTCAAGATCTTCGTGAAAGCGATGTTGCGCAAGATGTTATGCTTAAAATGGACACTGGCGCTGAGGCCATTGAAGGTATTGTTCATGCAAATGAGCACACGTCTCATCTATTTGGTAAGTCTATTGATGATATCCCAATGCCTGAGGGAGCCTCTATAGCAGCAATAGTTAGGCATGGTGACGTCATAATGCCTAGCAAGAGCGTAAAACTTGCACTAAACGACCATTTAATATTTTTCTTAGAAGATAAAAACCTAATGGAAGAAATTGAGAAGTTTTTTAAAGAAAGCTGATGGCTGTAAAATCAATAATTAATTTATTTAGCATTCTTGTTGCTTTTTTTTCATTATCTTTATTAGTGCCTTTGGTAGTTTCCTTCATATTTGATGACGGTTCTAGCAATATATTTATTACAACTTTCTTGCTTATTTTTATACCCTCCATCATCGCATGGCAATTAACCAAGAAAAGCAAAGAAGAGATGGGGGTTAAAGAGGGTTTTGTAATAATCACTTTATTTTGGATTGTCTTGTCATTGGTTGGATCTATGCCTTTCTATTTATATGGAATGTCATTTGTTGATTCGTTTTTTGAGTCTATGTCTGGAATAACTACAACGGGGGCAACAGTGATTTCAGGCCTTAATAATATGCCTGAGTCAGTATTATTTTATAGGCAGTTACTTCAATGGATGGGTGGTATGGGTTTAATAGTATTGGCTATTGCTGTAATGCCCTTGCTTGGTATAGGTGGTGGCCAACTCTATAAAACCGAAATTCCTGGAGCTTTGAGTGACCAGAAGCTTACTCCGAGAATTAAGGAAACAGCTCAAGCTTTATGGCTTATTTATCTGGGCTTAACAGTTGTTTGCGCCTTGCTTTATTTTGCTTTTGGTATGAGTGCTTTTGATGCCATATCTCATAGCTTAAGCACTGTTTCTATTGGTGGTTTTTCAACCTATGACGAAAGCATCGGTTACTTTAATAGCATATCAATAGAAGTCATATGTATGGTTTTTATGCTTTTATCAGCTCTCAGCTATGCCCTTCATTATTTTGCTGTATATAAGAAGAAACCTCTTAAGTATTTCCATGACTCTGAGTTGAGGTTTTTTGTCTCTATATTGTCTATTGTTATTAGTTTGTCTTTGCTTTTATCAATTATAGTTGGTTTTGATGGGGGCTCATTTAGGGAAATTTTATTTCAATCTGTCTCTATAGTTACAACGACAGGGTTTGTTAGCACAGACTATTCTTCATGGCCTACGTCTATAACTTTTTTATTGCTTATTGGTGCTTTTATAGGGGCATGCTCTGGATCTGTTGGTGGTGGTATTAAATCTTGGAGGGTTTTGATTATGATAAACCACGCTAAGATTAATATAATGAGGCTTGTTCATCCAAATGCAGTTGTATCTCTAAAAATTGGATCAAAAGCTGTTGATGACAAAGTTGCTGAATCTGTGTGGGGTTTCTTTTCTATTTATGTAATATGTTTTATGTTGCTACTTCTTTCTTTGTTGGCAACCGGTATGGATTTCGAAAGCTCGTTTTCTGCTATTGGGGCATGTTTAAATAATTTAGGCCCTGG